>ERZ779631.37-NODE-37-length-44964-cov-8.686076_pt1 | contig 44964 bp, 39 predicted proteins | sample MGYA00514193_ERZ779631 | MGnify/ENA primary metagenome ERZ779631 (study PRJEB29562, sample SAMEA4376710) | mouse gut metagenome | isolation source: Cecum | study: EMG produced TPA metagenomics assembly of the A DSS colitis mouse model was used to assess the microbial...
TGGACCTTGAAGGCCTCGTCGTCCTCGCCGATGACCAGGCTGTCGCCGATGCTGTCCAGATAGGTGCGCAGGGGGGTCAGATCCACGTCCGGGCTACTCTTGCGGACGATGAAGACGGTGTCAAAGGCGAAGGTGATCTCCTCGGTGGAGAAGGCGTTGAAGTCCGCCTTGGAGCTCTTGGGCGCGGCGGCCTCCAGCTCCGGCATGGGCTCCCCCCGCAGGGCGGCCAGCATCCCCTCCAGGATGACCAGGTAGCCCTGGCCGCCGGCGTCCACCACGCCGGCCTTCTTCAGCACCGGGTTCATGTCGGTGGTCTGGGCCAGCACCTCGTAGCCCACCCGGATGGCCTCCGCCAGCACGTGCTCCACCTCGCTGTTCTCCGCCGCGGCCTCCACCGCCCGCTTGGCGGCCAGCCGGGAGACGGTGAGCACGGTGCCCTCGGCGGGCTTCATCACCGCGCCGTAGGCGGCGGCCACGCCCTCCTGCATGGCGGCGGCCAGCAGGGCTCCGTCGGCGGCGTCCCGGCCCTTGAGGGTCTTGGACATGCCCCGGAAGAGCAGGGAGAGGATGACCCCGGAGTTCCCCCGGGCGCCCCGCAGCAGGGCCCCGGCGGTGATGGAGGCCGCCTCGCCCACGCCCGCCGGCTCGCCCTTGCGCAGCTCGGCGGCAGCGGTGCCGATAGTGAGGCTCATATTGGTGCCCGTGTCGCCGTCGGGCACGGGGAAGACGTTGAGGTCGTTGATCTGCTGCTTCTGCAGGGTGATGGCGGCTGCGCCGTGCAGCACCATCTGCTTGAACTGAAGTCCGTCAATTGTCTGAATCATCGCGCGTTATACCCCCTTGGAATTAGACACAACAGAGTCAACACAGACGTCCACGCTCTTGACGGGTATGCCGGTGTACTTGCTGACCTTGTATTGCACCTCGCTCATAATGGAGCGGCAGACGGCGGTGATGTTGATGCCGTGCTCGACAATGATATGCAGGCGGATGGAGACCGTGGCGTCCCCGTTGTAGAGGACCTGAACGCCCTTGCTCATGGCCTCCTTGCGCAGCAGGTGGACCAGGCCGTCGGTCATAGAGCGGAAGGCCATGCCCTTGACGCCGAAGCAGTTGGTGGCGGCGTTGCCGGTGATGTTGGTGAACACGGCGTCGCTGATGCTGATCTCTCCTTTTTTCGTTTGCAGCTTTATCATGGATAACACCCTTTCAGCGGAAAAATAAGGATTCGCGGTTCATTATTATATACTATTTCCCAGGAGATAACAAGTAGAAAAAGGAAAAACCGTAAAATAAGCAAAAAAGGTGGCCGCAGCCTATTGAAAAACGCGGCGGTTTGACATATAGTAAGGGAAGACTTCAAAACTGCGGCGCTGCCGCCCTGCGGGCGGCGGGGCTGCTCATCCGCCCTTTGGCGGCGGGGCCTGCGCGGCCCCACGCTCCGCGGTTACTTTTTGTGCAAACAAAAAGTAACCAAAAAGTCGCTAGAACCTGCGGTTCTAGGACTCCCTAGCGCGGGCCCGCCCGAAGGGCGGGACGCCGCGGCGGGGGACTGCGGGGAATTAGGCGCAGGCTTTGATGGACTGGGCGCCGCGTGAACCAGAAATCCTTCGGGGTTCTGATCTGCAGCCTGGCGGTTGGAGGACTTCGCCTGCCGGCCTTTTGATACGGCACCAGCTGCAAGCGCCCTATACAGATTCGCGTAATTTTACAGCAAGGCGTCCGTACCTAAGTGTGCGGCGCATTTGAGAGAGGCAGAGCAGTCTGTTCCTCTTCCGCTTCGCCTCGCTTCGGAGCACGCCGAAGCAGACGCAGAAGTCCGCCGAAGCGGTCTGTATAAATTGAGACGGACCAGATCCGGCCTCGGGCGCAAAAAATCTCCCCCCGTCATATAAGGATTCCAAAACCGTTGGTTTTGGCGATTTTTTGGTTACTTTTTGTTCGCACAAAAAGTAACAGGGCGGCCTGTGGCCGCCGGGCCGGTCATTCGGCCAGCGACCGAATGACGGCCCCGTGGGCGTGGGGCGGCGCAAGCCCCGCAGCTTCCGAACAGAAGAATTTTCCCCTCGCGCGCGAAGCGCGCGAAGAAAGGAGCGCTATGCGCGTCATCACAGGTTCCGCCCGGGGCCGCCGGCTGCTGGAGCTGGCGGGTACGGAGACCCGCCCCACCACCGACAGGGTCAAGGAGGGCGTTTTCAATATTATCCAGTTCGACATCGAGGGAAGACGGGTCCTGGACCTCTTCGCCGGCACCGGACAGCTGGGCATCGAGGCCCTCAGCCGGGGCGCCGCCTCCGCCGTGTTCGTGGAGCAGCGCCGGGACGCCGCCGCCCTGGTGCGGGAAAATCTCAAGCTCACCGGGCTCGCCGGGCGGGCCAGGGTAGTAAACGGGGAGGCCCTGGCCTTTCTGGCCTCCGCCGGGGAGCGGTTCGACCTCATCTTTTTGGACCCCCCCTACGCCGCCGGTCTGTGGGAGAGCGCCATGGCGGCCATTTCCCGATTTGACATTTTGGCGAACCATGGTATAATGGTCTGTGAATCTCCTGCGGATCAGACCATGCCCGCCGCCGCCCCTCCCCTGCTCCTGCACCGGACCTACCGGTACGGGAGAGTCAAAATCACCACCTACCACCGGGAGGAGGATGAGGCATGAAAACCGCCGTCTGCCCCGGCAGCTTCGACCCCATCACCACCGGCCATCTGGATCTGGTGGAGCGGGCCGCCGCCATCTTCGATGAGGTGGTGGTGTGCGTGATGGTCAACGCCGAGAAGCGGCCCATGTTCTCCCTGGAGGAGCGGCTGGCGCTGGTCCGGGCCGCCGCCGCCCACCTGCCCAACGTCCGGGCCGCCGCCTGCGCCGGCCTGCTGGCGGACTTCGCCCGGGAAAACGGGGCCGCCGCCCTGGTGAAGGGGGTCCGGGGCTGCGTGGACTTCGATATGGAATACCAGATGGCCCAGATTAACCGCTCCCTGTGCCCTGCGCTGGACACCGTGCTCCTGCCCGCCCGGCCCGAGCACGCCCACATCAGCTCCACCATGGTACGGGAGATGCTTCGCCACCGCCAGAGCCTGGAGGGCCGGATGCCCCCCGCCGCTGTGGAGGCTTTACTGAGGATCAGAGAAGGAAAGGTATGATAAAAGCATGGCTAACGACGTACAGTATTTGATCGATATGCTCTACGAGATGGTGGACGGGGCCAAGGGCGTGGCCTTCAGCCCCGACAAGTGCATCATCATCCGGGAGGACGCCCTGGACCTGCTCGACGAGCTCCGGGGTCAGCTGCCCCTGGAGCTGAAAAAGGCCCAGGACCTCATCCGCGCCAGGGACGAGTATGTGGACAGCGCCAAAAAGGAGGCCGAGCGTATCCGCCGCCAGGCCGACCTGGACGCCAAGAGCATCGTGGGCGAGAGCGAGATCACCCGGGTAGCCCGGGACAAGGCCAAGGAGATCCTGCAGCGGGCCGACGAGCGCTCCAAGGCCATGATCGGCGTGGCCAACGAGTACACCGACGACGCCCTGCGCCGCACGGAGGAGGCCATCCAGATGGCCCTGGAGGAGGTCCGGGAGTCCCGCGCCCGGTTCCGGGCCGTGTCCAACGAGAAGCTGCAGGCCCAGCGGGCCCGGCTGGAGGAGCAGGGCGGCGAGTCCTGACCGTTTCCCGGCCGTGGCAGAACGCCCTTTCGTCTCTTTCCTTCCAAATCCGTCCCAAATTCTACATATTGTGCCATAAAGAGCTTCGTACACACCATGCTGTGTGCGGGGCTCTTTTTTACAGCGTCTTTTTCAAAGAACATGCGTTTCGGCCAAAAAACGCCTATTTTTTGCCGAAAAACGTCGGTTTTTCCCTAAAAAAAATAAAAATTTTATGCTTGCATTTCTGCTTCATCTGCCTTATACTAAACACAAGTGGGGGAAAGTGGGGGAAAGTAGAGCCATATCCCTGATTGGACCACCGCCGGCCCACAGGCCGGCCGTCTCCCCCCGCAGAGGGCCGCGCCCGCGGCGGAGAGGCAGGTGGAGGGCGATGATCGGGCAGTACCAGCACAATATCGATGCCAAGGGCCGCCTGTTCATCCCCGCCAAGTACCGGGAGGAGCTGGGCGAGACCTTTTACGTCACCATCGGCCTGGACGGGTGCCTGTCGGTGTACTCCGACGCCAAGTGGGCCGACCTCACCGCCAAATTTGACGCCCTGCCCCTGGCCAAGGCCCGGAGCATGCGCGCCCTCTTCGCCAACGCCGCCAAGTGCGAGCCCGACACCCAGGGCCGCATCCTTATTCCCGCCAAGCTGCGCCAGTACGCCGCCCTGGAGCGGGAGGTGGTCATCAACGGCGCCTCCAAGTGCGTGGAGCTCTGGAGTCCGGAGCGGTGGGCCCCCATCGAGGCCGCCGGCCTGGACCCCGAAAATCTGGCCGCCGCCATGGAGGAGTTAGGATTCTAGGGATATGGAAGAAAAGGACTACGGGCACCGGCCCGTTCTGCTGGACGAGTGTCTGGAGGCGCTGGCCATCAAGCCCGGCGGCGTCTACCTGGACGGCACCCTGGGCCGGGCGGGCCACTCCCTGGCCATCCTCCGCCGCCTGACGGCGGGGGGCCGGCTCATCGGCATCGACCGGGACATGACCGCCATTGAGGCCGCTCGGGAGCGGCTGGCGGAGTTCGGGGACCGGGTCACCCTGGTCCACGGCAACTTCCGGGACCTGGGGAGCATTCTCCGGGATCTGGGGGCGGAGGGGCTGGACGGGATGCTCTTCGATCTGGGCGTCTCCTCCCCCCAGCTGGACGAGCCCCGGCGGGGCTTCAGCTACATGCACGATGCACCACTGGACATGCGTATGGACGGGACGGCGGCCCTGGACGCCCGGCAGGTGGTCAACACCTGGAGCGGCGAGGAGCTGTGCCGCATTCTGCGGGAGTACGGCGAGGAGCGCTACGCCGCCCGCATCGCCCAGGCCATCCTCCGGCGGCGTGCGCAGGCCCCCATCGAAACCACCGGGGAGCTGGCGGACATCATCCGTTCCGCCATGCCCGCCGCCGCTCTGCGGGAGAAGCAGCACCCCGCCAAGCGCAGCTTTCAGGCCGTCCGCATCGCCGTCAACGGCGAGCTGGACGCCCTGCCCCCCATGCTGGAGGCGGCGGCGGAGGCCCTGGCCCCCGGCGGACGGCTGGCGGTCATCACCTTCCACAGCCTGGAGGACCGCATTGTCAAGCAGACCATGCGGCAGCTGGCCACCGGCTGCACCTGCCCGCCCCAATTCCCGGTGTGCGTGTGCGGGAAGAAGCCCAAGCTGAAGCTGGTGGGCCGCAAGCCCGCGGCCGCCTCCCCGGAGGAGCTGGCGGCAAACCCCAGAGCACGCAGCGCCAAACTCCGCACGGCGGAGCGGACGGCGTTCTGATTCGCCCGCTTTCCCGCCGGGCAGGAACAGCCCGGCCCCGGAGGGCCGCATTTTTTACAGAGGAGGACCGCCCATGGCCGGCAGCAGCGGAAGAAAACCCAGACAGCGCTACAACACCCCCGGCGTGGTGGACGGCAACCTCGCACGCAAGCTGGACAGCCGGGCGCTGGAGCGCCGGCTGGAACGCAGCGGACAGCTGGACTTCGACCAGCAGTACCGCCGGCGCAGGGAGACCGAGGCCGAGCGCCTCTCCCGCCGCCGGGCCCAGGCCAAGGCCGCCGTCCGCCCGGCCCAGCGGGTGTCCTTCGCGGCGGTGCTGGGATTCGCCTTCGTGGGCGCGCTGATGGTGGCGACGCTGCTGTGCTATGTGCGCATCAACAGCATCTCCCGCAGCATCGTGTCCATGAAGGAGCGCATCAGCGTGCTGCAGGTGGAGCAGGTGGCCCTGCTGACCCAGTACGAGCAGGCCTTCGACCTCTCCTCGGTGAAGGAGGCCGCCGAGGCCGCCGGCATGACCATCCCCAGCGAGAGTCAAATCTACTACATTGACCTGCCCGGCGAGGATCAGGCCGTCTCCTACACCGGGAGAGACGGCGGTCTTCTGGACCGCGTGCTCACGGGACTGAGCCGGGCGATGTACGCCGTCGTGGAATATTTCCAGTGACGGAAAGTATACTCATTGGTGAGAGCTGCCGCCGGCGCTTCCCGCCGGGATCGCGGCCGCGGACCTGCTCCCACCCGCGCATGGATCGTATGCCGGCAGGCCGGGAGCGGGAGGCGGGAACCTCTTGCTCCCGTCCATGTTTTTTCATCGCTAAAGGAGGACCTTATGGCAAAAAAGCCCCAGAGAAAACCTGATTCCGCCCGTCTGGCCAAGCTGATCATCCAGCGGCGCACCCTGGCGCTGCTGCTGGTGTTCGGCGTGCTCTCCTTTCTGGCCCTGTTCGCCAAGGCCTACGACCTCACCATCAACCAGCACGACGACATGAAGTCACGGGCCTCCAGCCAGCAGATGCGCAGCACCGTCATCACCGCCTCCCGGGGCAGCATCTACGACCGCAGCGGCACCATTCTGGCCATGTCCGCCTCGGCGGACAACGTCTTCCTGGACCCCAACGCCATCCAGCGGCGGGCCGACGAGCTGGATCTGGCCCGGCTGAAGAAGCTGGACGCGGGCCTGGCCGAGGGGGAGAGCCTGCCCATGAGCGGCCAGGCCTACAAGGACATGATCGCCCAGCGGCTGGCGGAGATCCTGGAGATCGACGAGGAGAAGATCCGCGACGAGATGGCCCGGACCAACTACATGTACGCCGTTATCAAGCGGCGGGTGGAGAAGAGCGTCAGCGACCAGATCCGGGAGTTTATCTCCAGCAACGACTCCGGCGCGGTGCTCCAGGGGGTGCACCTGGAGACCGACTCCAAGCGCTACTATCCCTACAGCGCCCTGGCCTCCCACGTCATCGGCTTTCTGGACCCCGACAACCGGGGAGCCTACGGCCTGGAGGCCCTCTACGACGAGGAGCTGGAGGGCAGCGCCGGCCTGGCGGTCACCGCCCAGGACGGGCGCAGCTCCGAGATCATGTTCCAGTATGAGCAGTACTACGACGCCCAGGACGGCCACAGCCTCCAGCTGACCCTGGACAGCGTTATCCAGTCCTACGTGGAGCGGGGGCTGGAGGACATGGTGGCCAAGTACGGGGCGAAAAACGGCGCGACGGGCATTGTCATGGACCCCAACACCGGGGGCATCCTGGCCATCGCCTCCAGCCCCACCTACGACATCAACGACCACCACGGCATCTACGACCCCCTGCTCCAGGCGGAGCTGGCCGAGGTGGAGGAGGAGAACCCCCCCGCCCCCGGCCAGGAGCACTCGGACGCCTACTGGGAGGCCCTGGGGCTGCTGCAGAACCGGCAGTGGCGCAACAAGGCGGTCAACGACACCTATGAGCCCGGCTCCACCGCCAAGATCCTCACACTGTCCATGGCCCTGGAGGAGGGCGCCATAACCCCCAGCAGCACCTTCCAATGCGGCGGCTCCATCACCGTCAGCGGGGAGCCCATCGGCTGCTCCAACAAAAACGGCCACGGCCACCAGGTCCTCAAGGAGGCAGTGGGGAACTCCTGCAACCCCGCCTTCATCAGCATCGGCCTGAGCATGGGCACCGACCGGTTCTACGACTATATGGAGGCCTTCGGGCTGATGGAGAAGACCGGCGTGGACCTCCAGGGTGACGTGGGGGGCATCTTCGCCAGCCGCAAGGACTTCACCACCCTGGATCTGGCCTGCTACGCCTTCGGCCAGAACTACAACGTCACCCCCCTCCAGATCATCACCGCCCAGGCCGCCTGCATCAACGGCGGGTACCTCTACACCCCCTACGTGGTAGAGCGGGAGCTGGACAGCGACGGCAACGTCATCAAGCAGCACGACGCCGTGCCCGTGCGGCAGGTCATCAGCGAGGAGACCTCCGCCACGGTGCGGGAGATGCTGGAGTACGTGGTGAGCAGCGGCACCGGCCGCAACGGGCAGGTGCCCGGCTACCGCATCGGCGGCAAGACCGGCACCGCCGACAAGAGCGGCACCAAGGATCCGGTGAAGAACCCCAAGGGCGACGTGGTGGTGTCCTTCCTGTGCTTCGCCCCCGCCGACGACCCCCAGGTCATCATGCTCCTCACCCTGGACACCCCGTCCCGGAACACGGGCACCTATGTCTCCGGCGGCAACATGGTGGCCCCCACCGCCTCGTCCATCATGGGGGACATTCTCTCCCATCTGGGCGTCGCCCCCCAGTACACCGAGGACACCCAGACTGCCGCCGAGGGCACCGTCCCCTACGTGGTGGGCCTGACCAAAGACCAGGCCGCCGCCCGGCTGGCGGAGTACGGCTTCGCCGCCTACCGCACCGTGGGCGACGGGGAGACGGTCACCGACCAGACCCCCGCCGGGGGCGCCATCGTCCCAACCGGCGCGGAGATCATCCTCTACATGGGGGCGGAGAAATCCGGCGAGCTGTGCCGGGTGCCCAACGTGCTGGGCCTCTCCGCCGCCGACGCCAACAAGGCTTTGGCCAACGCGGGGCTCATCATGAAGGCCACCGGCGCCAGCGGCAGCGGCGTCAAGGCCATGAGCCAGTCCACCGGCGAGGGGGCGGAGGTCCCCGCCGGCACGGTCATCACCGTCCAGATGGGCCAGACCTCCAACACGGCGGACTGAGCGGCGCATTTCCCGTTTGATCCATGGGGAATACTGGGTATAACAGATGAAATGGGGGCAGCCCCCCTATTGAAAGAATGACGAAAGAGCAGGTGGCATACTATGAAGCTGCGCGAGCTGCTGCAGGGCATCGACCTTCTGGAGGCCGGCGCCGATCTGGAGATGGAGATCACCGGCGTCAGTTACGACTCCCGGAACACCCGGCCCGGCGACCTCTTTGTGGCCATGACCGGCTATGAGACCGACGGGCACAGGTTCATCCCCATGGCCCGGGCCAGGGGCGCGGCCTGCGTCCTCTGCCAGGAGCGGCCGGCGGAGGAGGGGCCCTGCGTGCTGGTCCGCGACAGCCGGGAGGCCCTGGCCCTGGCGGGCCGGAACTGGTTCGGCAACCCCGCCGCCGCCATGACCATGACCGCCGTCACCGGCACCAACGGCAAAACCACCACCACCTACCTCCTCAAGGACGTGCTGGAGAAAACTCTGGGGGCCAAGGTGGGCCTCATCGGCACCAACCAGAACATGGTGGGCCAGGAGGTCCTCCACACCGAGCGCACCACCCCCGAGTCCTTCGAGCTCCAGGCTCTCTTCCGCCGCATGGCGGACGCGGGCTGCACCCACGTGGTCATGGAGGTCTCCTCCCACGCCCTGTGCCTGAAGCGGGTGGCGGGCATCCAATTCGCCGTGGGGGTGTTCACCAACCTCAGCCAGGACCACCTGGATTTCCACGAGACCATGGAGAACTACTGCGACGCCAAGGCCCTGCTCTTCCGCCAGTGCGGCGCCGGCGTCTACAACGCCGACGACCCCTGGGCGGACCGGGCGACCCGGAACGCCCCCTGCCCCCTCTCCTCCTTCGGACAGTCGGCGGGGGATCTGCGGGCCCAGGGGGTCCGCCTGGCGGCGGACGGCGTGGCCTTCAACGCCCTGCTGGGGGAGGAGACCGTCCCCGTCCATGTGGGCATCCCCGGCGGCTTTACCGTCTACAACGCCCTGGGGGTGCTGGCGGCCGCCCGAGTCCTGGGGGTTCCCCTGGCGGCGGCGGCGGCGGCTCTCTCCACCAGCGAAGGGGTCAAGGGCCGGGCGGAGATCGTGCCCGTCCCCTGGAACTACACCGTTCTCATCGACTATGCCGTCACCCCCGACGCCATCGAGAACATCCTCACCACGGTCCGGGGCTTCGCCAAGGGCCGGGTGGTGCTCCTGTTCGGCTGCGGCGGCGACCGGGACCGGGGCAAGCGCCCCAAGATGGGGCGCATCGCCGCCCGGCTGGCGGACTTCGTCATCGTCACCTCCGACAACCCCCGCACCGAGGTCCCCGGAGACATCATCCGGGAGATCCTGCCGGGGCTGGAGGGCACCACCACCCCCTGGGCGGTGGTGGAGGACCGGGTGGAGGCCATCCGCTACGCCCTGGACCACGCCCAGCCGGAGGACGTCATCATCCTGGCCGGCAAGGGCCACGAGACCTACCAGATCGTCGGCCGCGAGAAGCGGCATTTAGACGAGCGGGAGGTGGTGGCCGCGTATATCGCTGAACAAAAGGAGAGGGCCTGACGCGCTCGGGCCAGAGGGAGAACTGCCATGGAAATGATTTTCGCGTGTGTTGTCAGCTTCGCCGCCACGGGGCTTTTGGGCTGGAAGGTGATCCTGCCCGCCCTGCGCCGGCTGAAGGCCGGCCAGGAGATCCGGGAGGTGGGGCCCAAGTGGCACAAAACCAAGGCCGGCACCCCCACCATGGGGGGGCTGATGTTCATCGCCGGCTCCGCCCTGGCCATGCTCATCGCCGGCTGGCCGGGAATGCTGGCGGGGGATCTGACCCACGTCTACGTCTTTCTCTTCGCCGCCGTTTTCGGGGTGATCGGCTTTCTGGACGACTACGAGAAGGTCAAGCGGCACCAGAATCTGGGGCTCACCGCGCTGCAGAAGTTTCTGCTGCAGCTGGCCGCCGCCATCCTGTTTCTCATGCTCATGCGCTATGAGGGGCGGCTCTCCCCCACCCTGTACGTGCCCTTTTTCAACCTCAGCCTTCCGCTGAGCTGGCCGCTGTATATGGTCTTCGCCGCCTTTGTCATCGTGGGCACTGTCAACGCGGTGAACATCACCGACGGGCTGGACGGCCTGTCCACCTCGGTGTCCGTCCCGGTGGCCCTGTTCTTTGTCTCCGTCGCCACCTGGTGGGGCTACACCCAGCTGGGCGTCTTCGCGGCGGCGCTGCTGGGGGGGCTGCTGGCCTTCCTGCTCTTCAACGCCCACCCGGCCAAGGTGTTCATGGGGGACACCGGCTCCCTCTTTCTGGGGGGCGCGGTGGCGGGGATGGCCTTCGCCGCCGACATGCCCCTGGTCCTCCTGCTGGTGGGGATCATCTACATTGTGGAAACTCTGTCCGATATTATACAGGTTGTATATTTCAAGCTGACCCACGGCCGCCGGATCTTCAAGATGGCCCCCATCCACCACCACTTTGAGATGTGCGGCTGGAGCGAGATCAAGATCGTCACCGTGTTCACCGCCGTATCCACCCTGTTCTGCGCCCTGGCCCTCTTCGGGGTCATGGACCGCATGGTGCCCTGACAGGGCCGGCCCCGGCCCGCCGCTTCGTATTTGGAGGAGACGCCTATGACCCGAGAAGAATACCGCCAGCGCAAGCGCCAGCAGGAGCGGGAGCGCCGCAGGAAGGAGCGGGAGGCCTGGGAGGCCGCCCGCGGCCCCCTGGACCTGCCCTTCCTGCTGCTGGCCCTGCTGCTGCTGGGCATCGGGCTCATCATGCTCCTGTCCGCCTCCTTCCCCTCGGCCCAGGCCTCCAAGGGCACCAACTACGACCCCCTGTATTACTTCAAGCGCCAGGGCATCTTCGCCGGTCTGGGGCTCTTCGCCATGTTCTGGGTGTCCAAGATCAATTATGAGCGCTTCCGGGGCCTGGCAAAGCTGGGCATCATCGTCTCCGTGGTCCTGCTGGTGCTGGTGCTCATCCCCGGGGTGGGCATCACCCGCAACAACGCCACCCGGTGGCTGGGCGTCCCCGGCATCGACTCGGGGCAGTTCCAGCCCTCGGAGGTGGCGAAGGTGGGCGTGATCGTCTTCTTTGCCGAGTTCATCTCCAAAAAGCGGGAGAAAATGAGCACCCTCAAGGAGGGCCTGCTGCCCCTGGGACTGCTGCTGGCATTCGTCGCCGCCCTCATCGGCTTGGAGCCCCACCTGTCCGGGGCCATCCTGGTGCTGGGCATTGGGGCGGCCATGATGATGGTGGGCGGCATCCACTGGGGGTGGATCGCCGCCGGGGTGACGGGGCTGTGCACCGGCTGGTACGTGCTGGCCAACACGGACATTGTGGAGTCGGTGCTCAAGTACAACGTCAGCCGCCTCATCACCTGGAAGGACCCCTGGTGGGACATCCAGGACAAGAGCTTCCAGACGGCCCAGAGCCTCATCACCATCGGCTCGGGAGGCCTGCTGGGCCTGGGACTGGGCAAGGGGCGGCAGAAGTTCATGTTCCTGCCGGAGGAGCACAACGACTACATCTTCGCCGTTGTCTTCGAGGAGCTGGGGCTGGTGGGGGGCACCCTGATCATGGTCCTCTTCGCCCTGCTCATCATCCGGGGCTTCTGGCTGGCCATCCACGCAAGGGACCGCTTCGGCAGCCTCCTGGCGGTGGGCGTCACCACCCAGATTGCCCTCCAGACCTTTTTGAACATCGCCGTCGTCACCAACTTTATCCCCGCCACCGGCATCTCCCTCCCCTTCTTCAGCTACGGCGGCACCGCCCTGGCCATTCAGCTGGCGGAGGTGGGGATCGTGCTGTCGGTGTCCAGGCAGATACCTGCGCCAAAGGCGGGGTAAAGCGCCGCCTCCGGCGGCGAAGAAAGGAGTCGCCCGCTATGAAAGTCATATTTACCTGTGGGGGCACCGCCGGCCATGTGAACCCCGCCCTGGCCCTGGCGGGGCTCATCGCAGAGCGGCGGCCGGACAGCGAGATCCTGTTTGTGGGGGCCCACAGGGGGATCGAGCGGCCGCTGATCGAGGCGGCGGGCTGGCCCTTCCGGGCGGTGGAGGTGTCCAGCTTCCACCGGTCCCTGCGGCCCAGGGAGCTGCGGCACAACCTGGTCTCGGTGCGCAACCTCCTGCGCTCCCCAAAGGAGGCCCGGGCGCTGCTGGAGGCCTTTCCGGCGGATCTGGTGGTGGGCACCGGGGGCTACGCCAGCTACCCCATGATCCGGGCGGCGGCAAAGCTGGGCATCCCCGCCGCCATCCACGAGTCCAACGCCATCCCCGGCCTCACCACCAGGCTTCTGGAGAACCACGCGGACCTCATCATGGTGGGCTTCGAGGAGTGCCGGAAAAACTACCGGCACCCGGACAAGGTCCTGGTCACCGGCACGCCGGTGCGGGGGGACTTCTTCCGGCTGACCCGGCGGGAGGCCAAGGCCCGGCTGGGCATGGACGATGGCCGGCCCCTGATTGTCTCCTTCTGGGGCAGCCTGGGGGCCGAGGAGATGAACCGGGAAACCGCCCAGCTCTTCGCCCTGGAGGTCCGGGACGGCGTCCCCTTCCACCACGTCCACGGGGCGGGCAAGATGGGCTGCCGCCATATGGCGGAGTACCTGGACGCGGCCGGCATCGACCTGAGCCGGCACCCGGATCTGGACGTGCGGGAGTACATCCAGGACATGGGCGCCGTCATGCGGGCCGCCGACCTGGTGATCTGCCGGGCGGGGGCCAGCACCATCAGCGAGATCACCGCCCTGGGGGTCCCGGCCATCATCGTCCCCTCCCCCAACGTGACCCACAACCACCAGGAGTACAACGCCAGGGTGCTCTCCGACGGCGGCGGCGCGGTGCTGGTGCTGGAGCGGGACAGCAGCGGGCAGCTGCTGTACGACACGGCCCGGGAGATCCTGGGCAGCCCCCAGCGGCGGCGGCAGATGGCCGAGGCCATGGGGGCCATGGGCTCCGTGGACGCCGCGGAAAAAATTTACGCCGCCGTCATGTCCCTGCGGGCAAAGGGGCGGAAGTAGCAGTTTTCTCCCATCCGCATACCATGGATTAGTTTGGTAAAATCCATGTGCGGAGGGATCTATATGAGCCACATTATCATACGGGGGGGACGCAGGCTGGAGGGGGCGCTGACCGTCCAGGGCGCTAAAAACAGCGTTCTGCCCATTCTGGCGGCCACCATCCTGCATCCGGGACAGACCGTGCTGCAGGGCTGCCCCCATCTCAGCGACGTGGAGGCCAGCATCCGCATCCTCCGCCACCTGGGCTGCAAGGCCCGCTGGGAGGGGGAGGCGCTGGTGGTGGACGCCGGCAGCATGAGCCGGCGGGACATCCCCGACCACCTGATGCGGGAGATGCGCTCCTCGGTGATCTTCCTGGGGGCCATCCTGGCCCGGCTGGGCCGGGCGGAGATGAGCTACCCCGGCGGCTGCGAGCTGGGACCCCGGCCCATCGACCTGCACCTGACCGCCCTGCGCCAGCTGGGGGCGGAGCTGCGGGAGGAGGGGGGCCGCCTGCGGTGCACCGCCCAGAGGATGGCGGGGCGGGAGATCGCCCTGAGCATTCCCAGCGTGGGCGCTACGGAGAACGCCATCCTGGCCGCCTGCGGCGCAGAGGGGGAGACCACCATCTTCAATGCCGCCAGGGAGCCGGAGATCGCGGACCTCCAGGCCTTCCTGCGCGCCATGGGCTGCCAGGTGCGGGGGGCAGGCAGCTCCACCGTCTGCGTGGCGGGCCGCCGGCCCACGCGGGACGCCGTACATACCGTTATGCCCGACCGCATCGCGGCGGCCACCTACCTGGCCGCCGTGGCCGCCGCAGGCGGACAGGTGGAGCTGCACCGGGTCAACTACCGGCACCTGTCCACCGTCACCGCCGCCCTCCACGGGGCGGGGTGCCAGATCACCGGGGGCGAGGGGCGGGTGGTCCTCCGCTCCGACGGGGCCCTGCGCTCCGCGGGTACGGTGCGCACCGCCCCCTACCCCGGCTTCCCCACCGACGCCCAGGCGGTGCTGATGGCGGCGCTGCTGCGCGGCCAGGGCGCCACCGTGTTCGTGGAGAACATCTTCGAGAACCGCTACCGCCATGTAGATGAGCTGTGCCGCATGGGCGCGGACATCAGCGTGGCGGACCGGGTGGCGGTGGTCACCGGCGTGCCCCGGCTCTACGGCGCGGATGTGCGGGCCACGGACCTGCGGGGCGGGGCCGCCCTGCTGGTGGCGGGGCTCATCGCCGACGGGACCACCCGCATCGGGGACATCCACCACATACAGCGGGGCTACGAGGACCCGGTGCGTGACCTGGCCGCCCTGGGGGCGGACATCGCCCTGGAGGAACCGCCTCCGGCCGCCCACCAATAAAACCATGAGAGGAGTGAGCGCTATGCCCAAAAAACGCACCACCCGCCGGCGGCGGAGGCGGGGCGGCCTTGTCCGCCTGCTGCGGCCCCTGTCGGTCCTGCTGGCCGCAGTGGCGGTGGTGGCGGCGCTCACCCTCTTCTTCAAGGTGGACAAGATCGAGACGGCGGGCAGCGCCCGCTATCAGGCGGAGGAGATCATCGCCGCCTCCGGCGTGGAGCGGGGGGACAACCTCATCCTGCTGGACCGGCGGCGGATCGCCCAGCGGCTGTATACGGAGCTCCCCTACATCACCCAGGTGCAGGTCACGCCCCAGTTCCCGGACACGCTGCTGCTGGAGATCACCGAGACCCGGGCCATCGCCTCCATCCAGGGCGCGGGGGGCTACTGGCTCCTCAGCGCCAAGGGGAAGCTGGTGGAGGCGGCGGAGGAGAGCGCCGCGGCGGACTACCTGGCCATCAGCGGCGTGGAGGCCCTCTCCCCCGCCGTCAGCCACATGCTGGAGCTGCCGGAGGAGAGTCCCATCAGCCGGGAGCGCCTGGCCGCCCTGCTGGAGGCCCTGGAGAGCCGGGGGATGATGGCCCGGGTGGACGGGCTGGACGTCAGCGACGAGGAGATCCTGGTGCTGGGCTACGACGGCCGGTTCCAGGTGGAGATGTTCTACGACGCAGACTTCGACTTCAAGCTTCACTGCCTCCAGGAGGCGGTGGAGCTGCTGGAGCCCAACGAGCGAGGCGTGCTGCGCATGACCATGCAGGACGACAATGAGGCCCGCTTTATCCCCGCCCCCCAGCCGGCGGGAGCGGCAGGCTCTTCCTCCTAAACCAGAATTTGCCTCAAAATTTCAAAAAAACAGGGAATCACCTATTGACCTGTCCGCAAAAAAAGCATACAATGGATCATAAATGCTTGACACTCTATCTGGGGGCCCAGGGTCCCAGTGACATACGGAAGATACAATTGGTAGGAGGAATCCAAATATGGCATTTGAATTGGTAACCGCGCCTGACAACGTGGTGAAGATCAAGGTGATCGGCGTAGGCGGCGGCGGCAACAACGTGGTCAACCGCATGGTCCGCGCCGGCGTGGGCGGCGTGGACTTCGTGGCCGTCAATACGGACAAGCAGGCGCTGAACGTGTCCAGCGCGGGCTATAAGATTCAGATCGGCGAGAAGCTGACCCACGGCCAGGGCGCCGGCTCTGACCCCGAGGTGGGCCGCAAGTCCGCCGAGGAGAGCCGCAGCCAGATCACCAAGGCCCTGGAGGAGACGGACATGGTCTTCATCACCGCCGGCATGGGCGGCGGCACCGGCACCGGCGCGGCCCCCATCGTGGCGGAGACCGCCAAGGAGCAGGGCATCCTCACCGTGGGCGTGGTGACCAAGCCCTTCGGCTTCGAGGGCCGGCGGCGGATGACCCAGGCGGAGAAGGGCATCGAGGATCTACGGGGCAAGGTGGACTCCCTGGTCATCATCCCCAACGAGCGGCTCAAGCACGCCACCGACCAGAAGATCACCTTCGCCAACGCCTTCGAGATCGCCGACGACGTGCTCAAGCAGGCGGTCCAGTCCATCTCCGACCTCATCAGGGAGACCGGGTTCATCAATCTGGACTTCGCCGACGTCACCGCCATTATGAAGGACGCGGGGCTGGCCCACATGGGCGTGGGCCGCGCCGCCGGCAAGGGCAAGGCCGAGGAGGCCGCCCGCATGGCTATCTCCAGCCCCCTGCTGGAGACCTCCATCAACGGAGCCAGGGGCATCCTGATCAACGTCACCGGCTCCATGGACATCGGCCTGGAGGAGGTGGAGCAGGCCGCCTCCCTGGTCCAGGACGCCGTACATCCCGACGCCACCACCATCTTCGGCGCCGCCTTCGACGAGACCATGGACGACGAGATCCGGGTCACCGTCATCGCCACCGGTTTCGACGAGAAGAAGGGGGCCTCCCCCATGGACGCCGTTATCAACCGCGGCGGAGACAGCTCCAAGGACAAGTTTGACAACCTCTTCCTCAAGCCCCAGACCGAGGAGGAGAAGACCGCCGAGGAGAAGGATCCCTTCGACGACATACTGCGGATCTTCAACAACGACCGCTGATTCCACAGCCGCACCAGAGCGCGGCACATGGGCCCCGCCGCGCCATGTGCCGCGCTTTTGCGCCCCTCTCCGCCGGAGGGATGGGGACGGAAGGAGAGCTCCATGGGAAACGGAACAGACAGGGATACACCCTTTGAGGTCCCGGATCCGGGGCGGCGGAGGCGCTGGCTGATCGTCCTGGCCGGCCTCCTGCTGGCCGGGCTGGTCAGCTGTACCAACCTAGGCCGGCCCCTCTACTCCCCCGGGGAGATCGAGGCCATTCTGGAGGAGCGCTACGGCGTCCCCTTCTCCGTGGGCGATCCAAGCGAACGCGGCATGACCCGGCGGACCTACCAGGTCTCCTCCCCCCGGTACCCGGAGCTCCTGTTCCAGGTTGAGGACGGCTGGACCGGGTTTTCCTGGTCGCCGGGACTCGGCGGCGTGCCGCCCACCCCCCGCTTCAGCCGGCACTACCTGCGGGACAACTGCCGGGCGGCCGCCTGGAACCGGTACGCCGTCCCGCTGCTGGAGGCCCACGGTCTGGCGGGGCTGGCGGTCCCCCAGGGCCAGGACCGCCTGTATGCCGGGGACCCGTCCCTGCCCCGGTACCTGATCCCCTGCGCCGGCGACATGGCCGCCCACGCCGGTGTCCTGTGCGGCCTGCTGGAGGAGCTGGCGGATCTGCCGGTCTTCCGGGACGCGCCGGAGCCCGGCGGCGGTTTCGGTATACCGGTGGAGGTCTCCGCCGCCCCCGGCAGCCCCCTCAGCGCCGGTGAGATCCTCTGGCTGCCCGTGGGGGAGGTATGGGAGGAGGCGGCGCTCCTGGAGCGGCTGGAGGCGGCCCGGACGGCGGCGGTGAAGCGGCTGGCCGGCTGTCTCAGGCGCGCTGGCATCCTCCCCTCCCTGCTGGAGGGGACGGATCTGCCCATACCCGGCGAGGACTTTATTGTCACCGGTGAGCTGACGGTGCGGGGCCGGGCGGCGATGTTCTCCCTGGACGAGATCTGGCGGGAGCTGCTTCCCTTTCTGCGGGAGGTGTCCGGCAACGAATATCTGAACACGGGCACCGCGCTGCGCTGCTACGGGACCTATGAGCTGGCCGGGAGCAGCTTTCTGTGCCTGGTGACCTCCCCCACCGTCACCACCCGGCACCAGGACCAGAGTCTGGTGATGGACCACGTCCTGCTGGCGGAGACCGGCACGGGGCGGCTCTACCAGTACGGCTATGAGAGGGACCGGTACGCCGTCCTGGTCCGCTCGCCCCATCTCCTGCCCCCGGAGGCGCTGGAACAGCTGCTGGCGCTGCAGCCGGCCCCGCAGCCATCTTAAAAAAATAGCCAATACTTGCTGTTCCCCCCACAGCTTTGCCTGTGGGGGGGCTTTTTTGCGTGGAAACAGGGTGTTTCCGCCTTTTTCCTTGACAAAGCAGCCGCATTTTAGAAATTCTGCACGGGAGTATTCTGCCTCAAATCACATAGAGTAACAGCGCTGCCGAATGAAAACGGCAGCAAATTTGTGGAAAGGGGTGGTGATATGGATGATTGGACGCAGCAGGAGCAGGGAGCGCGGCGCGGCTTTTTTTCTTAGCGGCCTTCTGTGCGCCGCCTCCCTGCTGGGGCTCCAGCAGGGGGCCCGGGCCGCAGCCCTGGAGGCGGAGAGCCTGGTGCCGGTGGGTCACACCATCGGCATCAAGCTGTTCGCCGAGGGCGTGGTGGTCATCGGCCTGGCGGAGGTGGAGACCGGCAGCGGCGTGCTGACGCCGGGGGCGGACTGCGGCCTCCAGGTGGGGGACGTGATCGAGGCCGCCAACGGCACCGAGGTGGAGAGCTCCGAGCAGTTCGCGGCCCTGCTCCAGTGCGGAGGCATCGTGGAGCTGGGGGTCTCCCGCGGCGGAAAGGAGCTGACCCTGGCGGCGGAGCCGGTGCTGGCCGCCGACGGCACCTGGCGGCTGGGGGCCTGGATCCGGGACAGCATGGCGGGCATCGGCACCGTCACCTTCTATGATCCCGCCACCAACACCTTCGGCGCTCTGGGACACGGTATCACCGACACGGACACGGGGATGCTGATGCCTCTGGGGGACGGCGCGGTGATGGGGGCCTCGGTCAAGACGGTGAAAAAGGGCAGCGCCGGCCAGCCCGGCGAGCTCAAGGGCAGCTTCGACCTCACCCACGACGCCGGGCAGCTGTACGCCAACACGGAGCGGGGGGTCTTCGGCGTGCTGGAGGAGCCCCTGTTCTCTCAGCGGGAGGCGGTCCCGGTGGCGTCCCCCGGCGAGGTCCGCACAGGGCCGGCAGTCATCCTCTCCAACGTCAGCGGCGACGGCGTGGAGGAGTACGGCATCGAGATCGTCAAGGTGCTGGACGCCTCCCAGGTGCAGAACCTGCTCATCCAGGTGACGGACCCGCGCCTCATCGACCAGACCGGCGGCATCGTGCAGGGCATGAGCGGCAGCCCCATCCTGCAGGATGGAAAGCTTATCGGCGCGGTGACCCACGTGATGGTCAACGAGCCCACCAAGGGCTACGGGATTCTCATTGAGAACATGCTGGCGGAGGCGGGGCAGTAGACAGAGCTCCAGGGAGCGGCTTTCGCCGCTCCCTGGAGCCTATGGCGCTTTTAGGAGAGCAGCAGGGTGTCGTCGGCCTCGTCGCTGCCGCTGGCCCTGCCGAACAGCTCCAGCAGCTGGGGCACCGTCAGGCGGCGCTTCTCCTCGCCGGAGACGTCGACCACGACCCGGCCGTCGTAGAGCATGATCAGCCGGCTTCCGTGGGCGATGGCGTCCCGCATGTTGTGGGTGATCATCAGGGTGGTCAGCCGGTCACGCCCCACGATGCGCTCGGTGGCGTCCAGCACCTTGGCCGCCGTCCTGGGGTCCAGGGCGGCGGTGTGCTCGTCCAGCAGCAGCAGCTTGGGCCTCTGCAGGGTGGCCATCAGCAGGGTGAGCGCCTGCCGCTGGCCGCCGGAGAGGAGGCCCACCTTGGCGGTCAGCCGGTTCTCCAGCCCCAGATCCAGGATGCGCAGCATCTCCCGGTACGTCTCCCGCTCCGCCCTGCCGATGCCGGGACGGAGGGTACGCCGCCGGCCGCGGCGCATGGCCAGGGCCATGTTCTCCTCGATCTGCATGGTGGCGGCGGTGCCCATCATAGGATCCTGAAACACCCGGCCGATATACCGGGCCCGCCTGTGCTCCGGCAGGCGAGTCACATCCTCGCCGCCGATGGCGATGGTCCCCCGGTCCACCGCCCACACGCCGGCTACGGCGTTGAGCAGGGTGGACTTGCCTGCGCCGTTGCCGCCGATGACGGTGACAAACTCCCCCTCCCCGATGTGGAGGGAGAGGTCCCTGAGGGCGGTCTTCTCGTTGACCGTACCGGCATTGAAGGTCTTGCAGACGCCGTCGATGTCAAGCATGGGCCCTGCCCCCCTTTCCCGCGCCCCTGGCAAAAAAGCGCTCCCGCCAGAAGGGCGCCGCCAGGAAGACGGCCACAGTGGCCGCGGAGATGAGCTTGAGGTAGTTGGTATCTATGCCGCCGAGGCTCACCACCGCCTGGATGACCACATGGTAGATCACCGCGCCGGCGGACACCCCCAGCAGCTTCAGCGCGAAGTTGCGGAACACGGAGGAGAAGAGCACCCGGCCAATGATCACCGCCGCCAGGCCGACCACGATGGCCCCTCTGCCCATGCTGGCGTCGGCAAAGGCCTGGTACTGGCTGAGCAGGGCCCCCGACAGGGCCGCCAGGCCGTTGGAGAGCATCAGCCCCAGCACCTTGCCCCGGCCGGTGTTGATCCCCTGGGCGCGGGCCATATCCGGGTTGGCCCCGGTGGCCCGGAGGGACGCCCCCAGCTCGGTGCCGAAAAACCAGTACAGCACGGCGATGATGGCAGCGGAGAACAGCCCCACCGTCACAATGGGGTGCCGCCAAAGGGGCTCGTCTCCCCTGGCCGCCCCCTGGACAAAGCGCAGGGACACCAGAAGGCGGTCCAGGCTGGCCGGATCGATGACGTTGATGGCCACGTTGGCCTTCATCCCCATGATGGCCAGGTTGACGGACCACAGCCCCAGCTGGGTGAGAATGCCCGCCAGAATAGCCGGGATGCCGCAGGCGGTGTGGAGCAGGCCGGTGACAAGCCCCGCCAGCATGCCCGCCAGCAGCGCCGCCGGCATGGCCAGCCACAGGCTGGCCCCCGCGCCGAACAGGACCACAAACACCGCGCCCCCGGTGCAGAAGGATCCGTCCACCGTCAGATCCGCGATGTCCAGAATTTTATAGGTTATATACACCCCGATGGCCATAATGCCCCAGATCAGCCCCTGGGACACGGCCCCCGGCAGCGCGCTGATAAATCCCGCCATACGTCCATATCCTCCTATTCGGAATAAACGGCGGTCCCTCCGCCGCCTCTTCCGCACTCTCCGGCGCCCGTCACGCCGCCCCGATGGCCTCGTAGCCCGCGGGGACCGTCACGCCCAGGTCCGCGCAGACGGCGGCGTTGTACTTCTTGACAAACGCCGGGGCGTACTCCACGGCCATGGTGGAGACGTCCGCCCTGCCGGTGAGAATAGCGGCGGCCATCTCGCCGGTCCTGCGGCCCACGTCGTAGTAGCTGATGGACAGCGTGGCCGCGCCGCAGCCCCGGCAGACCCCCTCCTCTCCGGTGAACACGGGGGTGACCCCCCGGCAGATGTTGTCAATGATGGGGGCGTTGGAGGCGGCGGTGTTGTCCGTGGGCACGTAGAGCACATCGCTGGCATCCGACGCTGCCCGGCACACGGCGGAAACGTCGTTGGAGTCGGCGAAGGCGTACTGGGTGCAGGTATAGCCCATGTCCTCCAGACAGCGCTGAACGGCGTCCACCTGGTACTGGCTGTTGGCCTCGCCGGCGCAGTAGAGCAGGCCCACGGTCTCCGCGTCGGGGTACCACTCTTGGATCATCGCCGCCTGCTGGTCCAGGGGGGCCAGGTCGGAGGTGCCGGAGACGTTGCCCCCCACGGTGCCGGTAAAGTCCCGGATGCCCAGGGCCACACCGTATTCTGTGACGGAGGCCCCCAGGATGGGGATGTCGGCGGTGGCGGCCGCGGCAGCCTGGAGGGCCGGGGTGGCGTTGGCCATGATGAGGTCCACCCCCTTGGACACGAAGGAGGTGGCGATGGAGGCGCAGGCCGCCGGATCGTTGGCGGCGTTCTGAACGTCAAAAGTCACCTGGCCGGGCAGCAGTTCGTTCAGCGCGTCCTGAAAGCCCCGGGTGGCAGCGTCCAGGGCCTCATGGGTCACCAGCTGGGAGATGCCCACCACATATACCGCGCCGTTCCCGTCGCCGCCGGGGGGCGGATTGCCGCCGCTCTCTCCGCCGCCGGAACCGCCGCAGGCGGCCAGGGTTCCTGTCACAGCCCCCGCCAGGAGCAGGGCCAGTATCTTCTTTGTCATCCGCATCTCTTCTCCTCACATCGCTGTATCCTTACTATGGAAATTGCCGGGCGCGCCGTCCCCGCCGGGCCGGATTCCGCGAAATACCCAATCGCATCCAGACGGGGGCCGCTCTGACGGGCAGAAGCCGGGGCCGCACAGGCTCCTGTGCGGCCCCGGCCCTTTTGTAGTATGCGCCAAATGGACGGCCGCCATGCAGACGGCGGGGATCTGGAGAAATTAATCCCGTATGTCCAGGCCTGTCCGCTCCACCGGTACGGAAAAGCAGGCGGCGTCCGTCTCCGGCGGATCATGGTCCCTTCCGCCAAAGGCGGCGGATTGGGGGTAAAAGACGCCCCTTGATTCCCCGGAGGCGAAATATGCCGCACCGTGGAGAAGGTTTCGATAAGGCAGGGAAATTTTTCCTATTTTATCGAAACTTTTGGGACGATTTTGTTAGATAAATTCCAAGATTCGACTTGTGTTTTCTGTCTGTTTATGGTAATTTGTAAGCAAGGCACAACGAAGCTTCGATTTTTCGTCTAAACAGACGGATGGCCCTCTATTCATGTCGACATGCAAATTTTGGAAAGGACACACGCATATGGACAACAGAATAAAGATCATGCTGACGGACTCCGACGAGGAAGCGCGCGGCATGCTGCAGGACGCCCTGGAGCGGACGGGCCGTTTTCTCGTGACGGCCTCCACCGGCGACGGGGAGCAGGCCCTGCGGCTGATAGAGGAGACCAAACCGGATCTTCTGGTGCTGGATTTGATCCTGCCCGGTCTGGATGGCCTTGGCATTCTGCGCCGTCTGGACAGGGAGCGCCGCCCTCTTATACTGGCCATCTCCCACTTTACCACCCACGACATGGTGGCCGAGGCGGGCCAGCTGGGCGCCTCCATCTTCGTCAGCAAGCCCTATAACGAGGACGCTCTGGTGGAGAACCTGGTCAGCCTGTCGGAGAAGTGCGGCAGCCAGTTCCATACCCCCGGCCTGGAGGAGCTGGTGACCTCCATCATCCACGAGGTCGGCGTCCCCGCCCATATCAAAGGGTATCAGTATGTCCGGGAGGCGATCATGATCACCGTGGAGAACATGGACGTGATCAACTCCGTCACAAAGGTGCTCTACCCGGAGGTCGCCAAGCGCTTCCACACCACTCCCAGCCGTGTGGAGCGGGCCATACGCCACGCCATCGAGGTGGCCTGGGACCGGGGCGACCTGGAGACCCTCCAGCGCTTTTTCGGCTATACCGTCAGCAACGCCAAGGGAAAGCCCACCAACTCGGAATTTATCGCCATGATCAGCGACCGGATCAGACTGAAGCTGAAAATTGCGCCAGCCTGAGAGTCCGCCGCGCCGCAGTCTGTATTGTGAGAGAGAGACGCACAGTCCCCTATATAAGTACACACTCCCCCGCCACGCGGCGGCGGGGGAGTGTGCTTATTTTTTTGTCCGGGGACCGTCACGTCCCCTGCCGCCCCTGCAGCAGCGACGCCTGGGCGGCCATGGTGCCCAGGGTGTCCCCCAGCTGCACAAACCCCGCCGCCAGCACCGACAGCTCCGGGGCGGGCAGGCTCTCGTACAGCGCGTTGGCGATCCCCGTCACCAGCATCGACATCTCCTGCGGATTCACACGCATCCCTCCCCCGCCATTCTATGCGGCTGGGGGCGCCGCCGGTTCACGCTTTTTCCAGCAGGCAGCGCAGCATCCGCTCCGGATTCTCCAGAAACCGCCGGGTGATCTGATAGTGCTCCGTCTCCCGGTAGGCCACGGCGCGCACGCCCTCCCGGTCCAGCTGGAAAATCTCCGCGCCGGGGAGGGCCATGAGGATGGGGGAGTGGGTGGCGATGATGAACTGGGAGGAGCGCCCCGCCAGCTCGTCCAGCAGCGCCAGCAGAGACAGCTGGCGGGTGGGGGACAGGGCCGCCTCCGGCTCGTCCAGCAGGTACAGCCCCTCGCCGCCGAAGCGGTTCTCCACCAGGGCCAGGAAGCTCTCCCCGTGGGACTGGCGGTGGAGGGACACGCCGCCGTAGCTGTCAATCACCCGGCCCCCCAGGGAGGGCGCCCGGTCCATCTCGTCGATGTTTGTGGCCACATTGTACAAGCTCTCCGCCCGGAGGAAGAAGCCGTCCCTGGCGAAGCCCCGCCGGGTCAGTGTCAAGCTCTTCCACAGGGCGGAGTGGGTGGCCTCGGTGGAGAAGCGGAAGTTACGGGTGCCGCCCTCGGGGTTGAAGCCCCAGGCCGCAGCCACGGCCTCCAGAAGGGTGGACTTCCCCGTCCCGTTCTCCCCCACCAGGAAGGTCACCGGCCTTCTCAGCTCCAGCGCACCGCCCTCCGCCAGGTACCGCACCGCCGGAATGTCCAGCAGGTACCGGTCCCCCTCGATGGGCCGGGTCAGGGCGATCCGGCTGATATAGGGTCCCCGCTTCATGTCTGTCCCCCCTTTAGTTGAGCGCGTCGCCGCCGGCGGTGAACAGCTCCTCCACCCGCCGGGCGGTCAGCGGGCACTCCGCCAGCTCCGGGTCCCGGGCCAGCAGGGCCTCCGCCGCCGCCTGGGCCTCCCGCAGCAGGGCCACATCGCAGCTGAGATCCGCCACCTTCAGGGCCGGCAGGCCGTGCTGCCGCTGGCCGAAGAAGTCGCCGGGGCCCCGCAGGCGCAGATCCTCCTCGGCGATTTTGAAGCCGTCCCCCGTCCGGGTCATGGCCCGCAGCCGCTCCCGGGTCTCCTCGTTCCGGTTGTCGGAGATGAGCACGCAGTAGGACTTGTGCCGCCCCCGGCCCACCCGGCCCCGGAGCTGGTGGAGCTGGCTGAGGCCGAAGCGGTCCGCGTCCTCCACCACCATCACCGTGGCGTTGGGCACGTCCACCCCCACCTCCACCACAGTGGTGGAGACCAGGATGTGGACCTCCCCGGCGGCGAAGGCGGCCATCACCGCGTCCTTCTCTCTGGGCTTCATCCGCCCGTGGACGCAGGCCACCCGGAGATCCGGGAAGACCTGCCGCTGGAGGACGTCCGCGTACTCCGTCACTGCCTTGCGGTCGTCGGGGACGGCGTCGTTCTCCTCCACCATGGAGCAGATGATGTAGGCCTGCCGCCCGGCGGCGATCTCCTTGGCCAGAAACCGGTAGAGCCGCTGGCGGCAGGCCCCCGTGACGGCAAAGGTGTCGATCTTCTGCCGCCCCGGGGGCAGCTCGTCGATGACCGACACGTCCAGATCGCCGTAGATGATGAGGGCCAGGGTACGGGGAATGGGGGTGGCGGACATGACCAGCAGATGGGGCTGCTCCCCCTTGGCGGACAGGGCCGCCCGCTGGCCCACGCCGAAGCGGTGCTGCTCGTCCGTCACCACCAGCCCCAGGCGGCGGTAGGCCACGCCCGCGCTGATGAGGGCATGGGTGCCGATGACCACCTGGGTCTCCCCGCTCTCCAGCCCGGCCAGCACCGCCCGCCGGGCCCTGGCGGGCATGCCCCCGGTCAGCAGGGCGCAGGAGATCCCCAGCCCTTCCAGCAGAGGGGCCAGCCCCCGGTGGTGCTGCTCCGCCAGGATCTCCGTGGGGGCCATAAGGGCGGCCTGCCGGCCGCTGCGGGCGGCGCAGACCATGGCGGCGGCGGCCACCATGGTTTTGCCCGAGCCCACGTCCCCCTGGACCAGCCGGTTCATGGGCCGCCCGGCGGACAGGTCGGACACGATTTCGCCGATGGCCCGCCGCTGGGCCTCAGTGAGGGCAAAGGGCAGCGCCCCGTAGAAGTCCTCCAGACCGAGGCGCTCCCAGGGGGCGCACTGCAGCGCCTCCCGCCGCCGGCGCAGGCGCTTGAGCCCGATGGCCAGCAGGAACAGCTCCTCGAACACCAGCCGCCGCCTGGCGATGGCCAACTCCTCTTCGCTGGCGGGGAAGTGGATCTGGTCGTAGGCGTAGCCGATATGGCAGAGCTGGTGGTCCCGGCGCACCTGGTCGGGCAGGGGGTCCGGCAGCAGGTCCCGGCAGGCCGCCAGACCCTGCTCCACCGCCTTGACCAGAGTAAGCTGGCTGATGCCGGCGGTGAGGGGATAGACGGGCATGATGCGCCCCGTCATCACCCGGCTGCCCTCCCGCTCCACCAGGGGGTTGGTCATGGACCGCCGCCGGCCCGCGGCCTCCGCCCTCCCGAAGAAGGTGTAGGTCTCCCCCGCCTTCAGATTGTCCTTCATGTAGACCTGATTGAAGAAGGTGACGTCCAGCGTCCCCGTCTCGTCCACCGCCCGCAGCTTCACCAGCTCCAGGCCCCGGCGGACGCGGCTGAGGGTGGGGGCGGCGGCGGCCATGGCCTCCACGCAGGCGGTCTCCCCCTCCTCCAGGTCCTTGATTTTCTTGTAGGTCCGCCGGTCGTCATAGGCCCTGGGGAAGTAGGAGATCAGATCCCGCAGGGTGCGGATGCGCAGCTTCTGCAGGGCCTTGGCCCGCTGCTCCCCGATGCCCTTGACGTAGCGGACGTCCGTGGTCAGATCCGGCACGGCTCACCCTCCATCCCGCGCCAGGGGCGCGTCGTTCCCATACTCCAGAAACTGATAGGCCAGCTCCCCCTCGGAGAGCACCGCCTCCGCCCGCAGCAGCCGCCACGACCCCAGCCGGTCCAGGTTGGGAAACCAGGCGTCGCAGGGCGGGTCGGCGTAGACCCGCGTGAGACAGCAGCGCCGGCAATAGGGCAGCAGCAGCCGGTAGACCTCCCCCCCGCCGCACAGCCACACGCGCTCCGGGTCCTCCCCCGCCGTCAGCGCCAGCGCCTCCTCCGGGGAGGCCGCCGTCTCCACGCCGGGGCGGGAGAACCGGGGATCCCTGGTGAGCACGATGTTCCGCCGGTTGGGCAGGGGCCCCCCGCCGGGCAGGGAGTCCAGGGTTTTGCGGCCCATGATCACCGTGCCGCCGGTGGTCATGGCCCGGAAGCGCCGCAGATCCCCGGCGATGCGGAAGAGCAAATCCCCCTCCCGGCCGATGCCCCAGGCGGCGCTGACTGCGGCGATGGCGTTCATAGGGCCACCTCGATTTTCTCCGCGAAGGACCAGGGCTCATAGCCCTCCAGCCGGAAGCTGTCCGCAGTGAACGCATAGAAATCCGTCACCGCCGGGTCCACCGCCAGCCGGGGGGCGGGCCGGGGCTCCCGGCGGAGCAGCTCCTCCACCAGGGGCACATGGCGGTCGTAGATGTGGCAGTCGGCGATGACGTGAACCAGCTCCCCTGCCTCCAGCCCGGCGGACCGGGCCATCATGTGGACCAGGACGGCGTATTGGCACACGTTCCAGTTGCTGGCGGTGAGCATGTCCTGGCTGCGCTGGTTGAGGACGGCGTTGAGGGTGGAGCCGGTAACGTTGAAGGTCATGGACCAGGCGCAGGGGTAGAGGCCCATCTCGCTCAGGTCGTGGTGGTTGAACAGGCTGGTCACCATCCGGCGGCTGGCGGGGTTCTCCCGCAGGTCCTTGAGCACCCGGTCCACCTGGTCGAACCAGCCGTCGCTGTACCGGTGCTTTACCCCCAGCTGGTAGCCGTAGGCCTTGCCGATGGTTCCGCGCTCATCCGCCCAGGCGTCCCAGATGCGGCTGCCCAGCTGGCGGATGTCGTTGGACTTCTTCTGCCAGATCCACAGCAGCTCATCCACGCAGTTTTTGAAGGCGGTGCGCCGCAATGTCATAATGGGAAACTCCCGGCGCAGGTCGTAGCGGTTCACCACGCCGAAGATTTTCACGGTGTGGGCCGGCGTGCCGTCGGCCCAGCGGGGCCGGACCGGCAGGTCCGTGTCCCAGAAGCCGTTGGACAGGATGTCCCGGCAGGTATGAATAAAGACTTGATCCGCATAGCTCATGGGGCGGTCCTCCTGTTGATGGTTTGGCTCCAGTATACACCAGGCCGGCGCCGTTGTCACGCCATAACCTGTCCCAGCCGCCACAGAAGGGGCTCAAAATCGATCCCCTCCCGGCGGGGCAGGTCCTGCGCCAGGGTCCGCTCCGCGCATTGGCTGGTAAAGTCCGCCGCCAGCTGCGCCGCCTCCGCCAGGTCCCTCCCCCGCACCAGGGCGCCGGTGAGCACGGCGGCAAACAGGTCTCCGGCGCCGTGGAACTGGCCGGGGACCAGCGGCGCGGAGACCAGCTCCGTCCGCCCTGTGTCCCGGTCGAAGCAGACCGCCCCCGCCCGCCCCGGCTCCGCAGACGCGCCGGTCAGGACCACGGATCGCCTCCCCCGAAGGCTCAGCGCCCGGGCCCAGCGCCGGCAGTCCTCCGCCCGGTCCAGCCGCAGCGCCTCGTAGTCCGTCCCCAGCAGCAGCGCCGCCTCGGTGCGGTTGGGGGTAATAACGTCCGCCATGGCCGCCATATCCGCCACAGCGGCGCACATCTCCGGGGTGTAGGTGCGGTAGAGCCTGCCGTGGTCCCCCATCACCGGATCCACCACCGCCAGATTCTCCTGCCTTTTGAAGGTCCGTATACAGTCCGCCGCCAGCGCCGCCTGCCCGCAGCTGCCCATAAACCCGGTATAGACGGCGTCAAAGCGCAGACCCAGCTCCCGCCAGTGGGCCGCCGCCCGCTCCATCTGGTCCGTGAGGTCCAGAAAGGTGTTCCCCTCAAAGCCGCCGGTGTGGGTGGAGAGATAGGCGGTGGGCAGCGGACAGCACTGGACGCCCATGACGGAGAGGGCCGGCATGATGATGGTCATCGAACACCGGCCGAAGCCGCTTATATCGTGGATGGCTGCAACGCGGGGTGTCGGCATGGCAGGTTACCTCCCTGGATTCTGGATGTTGTGTCGCCGGTCCGGCGAGAGCGTACTTTTTATCTCACTGCTCTATATGTACCACAGTTCCCCGCCTATGTAAATACCCTCCCGTTCATTTCAGCCGCCGCCCCGCTGGGATACGCGCTTGACAATTCCGCCGGAGAATGGTATAAAAAGGTGGGAAGGTTTGTGTCCGCCGGCAAAACGCGGGCCGGCCGTTTGTGAGGCCTTTTTTGAAGCGATTCCGCTTTTCTCAGCCATGGACGGAATCCCTTGCTGTTTTGTGCATGGCTGACAGACGAGTACAGGAGGGATTGCCGTGAGAAATTATGAGAATATGATGGAAGCAATGGTGGAGGAGGTTCTGAACATCATGGGGGACAGCCTGCACTGCTGCATGTGTGAACAGTGCAGAAGCGATATTGCCGCCTATGCCCTCAACCACCTGCCTCCCCGGTATGTGGCGACCCGCGCCGGCGGCGCCATCAGCAGGGCAGACTCCCTGCGCATTCAGCATCTGACGGACGTGCGCACCGCCGTGGTGCAGGCGGCGCAGATGGTGAATGAGTCCCCCCGCCACTGAAGAAAAGGGCTGGATGAACAGCGCTCGCGGCCGCCGGAAAAACCGGCGGCCGCTTTTTATGTGCGCGGCGCCGCTCCGCTGTTCTAAACTTGTCCACCCCGCCATAGGCTGTAGGGGTGATGATGATGAAAAAAATGATGTCCCTGGCGGCGGTGCTGGCGGCGGGCACGCTGCTCCTGCTCCGGCCGGAGGCCGCCGCAGAGGCGGTGCGGGATGGGCTGTCCCTGTGCGCCCGGACGGTGATTCCCTCTCTGTTCCCCTTCTTCGTGGTGGTGTCGCTGCTGCTCCGGCTGGGGCTGGCAGACTGCCTGCAGGGGGTGTGCGGGCCCTTCATGGGGCCCATGTTCCATCTGCGGGGCGTGTGCGCCCTGCCGCTTCTGACGGGGCTGCTGGGGGGCTACCCCTCCGGGGCCAAGACCGCCGCCGATCTGTACCATCAGGGCCGGATCACCCGCCGGGAGGCGGAGCTGCTGCTGGGGTTCTGCGACAACTGCGGGCCCGCCTTCCTGCTGGGGTACGTGGGGAGCGGCGTTCTGGGGAGCAGCCGGGCGGGGGCGTATCTGTACCTGGTCCACGTCTGCGCCGCCCTGATCACCGGCATGGCGCTGTGCCGTTTGGTTCGGGGGCGGGGCCCTGCGCTGCTGGACTGCCGCCTGCCGGCGGAGGCCGCCTCCCTCCCCCAGGCCCTCACCGCCTCGGCGGCGGGGGCGGTGACGTCCACCCTGCACATCTGCGCCTTTGTGGTGCTCTTCCGGGTGCTGGCGGCGCTGGCGCCGGCGGGGCTCCCGGCAATGGGGCTGGGGATGCTGGAGATGGTCACCGGCATAGCCGCCCTGGAGCCGGGCCGGGCCGGCTTCATCGCGGCGGCGGCCATCGTGGGCTGGGGCGGGCTGTCGGTCCACTGTCAGGCTCTGTCGGCGGCAGAGGGGCTCTCCTTTCGCTGGCACTGGGCGGGGAAGGCGGCCCAGGGACTGCTGTCGGCGGCGCTGGCGGCGGGGGTCTACGGCTTCTTATAAAGCGCACCCGCCGGGAAAATCTTCCCGGCAGGTGCATTTTTTGTTTGGATGTGGTATACTGCCCTGTAAACACACACAGAAGGGAGGCGGTCCCCTATGGACCCCATCTGTTATATCGCCGGCGCGCAGGAGCCGGGGGAGCTGGCCCTGGCCCCCGGACGGCCCGCCTTTGTCATCGCCGCCGACGGCGGCCTGGATCATCTGGAGAAGCGGGGCCTAGGCGCGGATCTGATCGTGGGGGACTTCGACTCCCTGGGCCGGGTGCCGGAGGGGGCGAACGTGGTGCGCCACCCGGAGGAGAAGGACGACACCGACATGCTGCTGGCGGTAAAGGCCGGCCTCCGCCTGGGACTGCGGGACTTCGTCCTCTACGGCGGGCTGGGGGGCCGGCTGGACCACACCCTGGCCAACCTCCAGACCCTGGTATATCTGGCCCGGCAGGGCGGCCGGGGGGTGCTGCTGGGGGACGGGACGGCGGCGGCCGTCCTGCGCTGCGGCCGGCTGGACTTCCCGGCGGGGCTGGCGGGCGTCGTGTCCGTATTCTGCCCCGACGGGGAGGCCCGGGGGGTGGACCTGGAGGGGCTCTACTACCCCCTGCGGGACGCGGTGCTCACCAGCGCCTTTCCCCTGGGGGTCAGCAACCGGTTCACCGGGCGGCCCGCCGCAGTATCTGTCCGGGAGGGGACGCTGCTGGTGATGTGGGACGAGCCCCCCGCCGGCGTCCTGGCCCACCTGTTCGGGTAGGCGGGCTCACCCCATGTCCCGCCCGTCCAGCGCCGCCAGGCCGAAGCGCACAGCCTGCACAATGCGCGCCTGCTCCTCCTCGGTTTTGGCGGCGTCGTAGCGGCTGCGCAGCTCCTGGAGGAAGAGGCCCCGCAGGGAGTCCTCGCCGGCCCGGGCCCACAGGCTCTGGGCGGGCCGGGTGCGGTCCCGGAGCTCCAGGGCGTAGAAGCGGTCCTGGTACCGGCGCTCCAGGTCCGCCAGATCCGCGCCCGGCTCCCCGATTTCGCCGGTGAGGAGCACGCGGCACACGTCCATGGCGGCGGTGGCGGGGATCACGGCCTCCAGGGCCTCGCCGGGGTCCCGGTCCGTCACGTCCGCCTCCAGAATCCGGTACCGGCGGCGGCACAGGGGCACGAAGCGCAGATCCGCCGCCCCGCCCCGCTCCACCGTCCCCGCCAGCACGCCCTTGTCCCCCAGCTCGTCGAACCCCCGGCCCTCGGGACAGCCGGGGTAGGCCCAGGGGGTGTCCCCCTGGCGCTGGATGCCGCTGCACTGGTGGACGTGGCCCAGGGCCAGGTAATCCGCGCCGCTGCGGGCGATCTGGGGCCGGGTGATGGGGCCGTAGACGCTGTCCTGGCTGAAGACGTCGCCGTGGAGGCAGAGGATGTGGAGAAGACCGTCCTCCGGGGCGGTGAAGTCCGCCAGCACCTGGTCCGTGCGCTCACCGCCGGTGAAGGCCGCGCCGTGGACCACACACCCCAGCTCCGGCAGGGCCACCGCCGTCAGGGCGCTGCGGCGGAAGATATACACGTTCTCCGGCCAGGGACCGGTCTGGTAGGGGCTCCTGGCGGTGTAGGGATCGTGGTTTCCGGGGGCAATGAACACCGGGCAGGCCATCCGGGCCAGGGCGCTCTTGAGCCGCTCCAGGGTCTCCGGGTATACCCGCTCCCCGTCGAAGAGGTCGCCGCTGAGCAGCACCAGCTCCGCCCCCTCCGACGCAGCCAGCTCCGCCAGGCGGTCCGCCAGCTCCCGGCTCTCCCGCCGGCGCTCCCTGGCCCGCTCCGGGGGCAGTCCGCCGAAGGGGCTGTCCAGGTGGAGATCGGCGGCGTGCAGAATTTTCATAGCGGTCCTCCTCACTGCCGGGGCCTGCACACGTCCACCCACCGGGTGGTCCGGGCAAAGCGCTCCAGCTCCTCCAATGTCAGTTCAATGCAGCTGCTGGCGCTGCCCGCGGCAGGCAGCACCGTCTCAAACCGGCGCAGGGACTGGTCCAGGCAGACCTCCACCCCCTCGTTCACCGCGAAGGGGCACACCCCGCCCACCGCGTGGCCCACCCGCTCCACCGCCTCGTCGGGGGTGAGCATCGCGGCCTTGCCGCCAAAACAGGCCTTGTACTTGGCGTTGTCAATCCTCACGTCGCCGGCGGCCACCACCAGAATGGTCCGGCCCTCCAGCTTAAAGCCCAGGCTCTTGGCAATCCGCCCCGGCTCCACCCCGGCGGCCCTGGCCGCCAGCTCCACGGTGGCCGAGGAGACCTCAAACTCCCGGATGCGCTCCGCCGCGCCGTAGGGGGCCAGATAGGCCCGCACTCGTTGAATGGACATGTGTGGTACTCCCTTTCCTGCGTTTGGTGCGCCGTCTCTTTCCGGCGCTCCAGTTGTTTTCATATACCCGGTGTATATTCAGGGATGAATCATACACCCTTATTGGCGCATGGGGGCGGGGGCTTGGCTCCCCGCCGGTGTTTTGCCGTACAAAGGGGTCAGCGCAGATCCACCGGCTCCACCCCGGTACACAGGCCGGTGGCGCTGTCCAGGCTGAATATAGCGCCCTGAAGGGCGCAGGGCCCCTCTGCGGGCTGGTAGCGGCCCGGCAGGCCGCCCAGAAACAGCTCTACACTCTGGGCGGGTCGGATGCCCAGAACGCCCTCCGCGGGTCCGGTCATGCCCAGGTCGGTGATATAGCCCGTGCCCCTGGGCAAAACCCTGGCGTCGGCGGTGGGCACGTGGGTGTGGGTACCCCATAGGGCGGAGACCTGGCCGTCCAGGTGATAGCCCATAGCCAGCTTTTCGCTGGTGGCCTCGGCGTGGAAGTCCGCCAGGGTGAACAGGGGCTTATCCCCCTTGAGGATACGGGCGGCGGCGGTGAAGGGGTTGTCCGCGTTGCTCTCCAGGCCGCAGCGGCCGATGAGGCTGAGCACCCCGATTTGGACGCGGCCGCAATCGTAGACTCCCCAGCCCCGGCCGGGGGCCCGGCCGGTGTAGTTGGCAGGGCGCAGCAGGTAGGGGTCCTCCTCCAGCCGCCCGGCGATCTGGGCCTTGGCGAAGGTGTGGTTGCCCAGGGTCACCACGTCCGCCCCGGCGGCGTAGATCCGGTCCACCTGATCGGGCGTGATGCCCGCCATGGCGGCGTTCTCCCCGTTGACCACGGTGAAATGGATGTCCTTGAGTCGTTTGAAGGGCCGCAGGCACTTCTCCAGGTGGACGAGCCCCGGCTCCCCCACCACATCGCCCACAGCCAGCATGTGATAGATCACGCTGCCGCCTCCTCTCCTTGTCACTCCACAGTATAGCGGCTCCGGCGGGGAATTGCAACAAAAATTCCGTCTTCCCTGGTCCGTCCTCAGCCTGCAGGAGGGGAAGGAGGCGGCGTGTTCAATTTAGAAATCAACTATTAGGCCTTGTTTGAAAATTGGCGGAATGCCGGATTGGGGCAGATTTTTTTGCCAGGCAAGGCGATTTGACGCGGGAATCCTGACGGATTTCAAGTCAAATCAACGCAGTCCTGGCGGAAAAAGATGCCCAAAGACGGCGTTTTGCCATTTTTCAAACAAGGCCTAATGAATGCATTTAAAAAAATAAGTCTATCAAAACAAGCCTGCGGCAAGGCTTTCAGGATGGCAGTTCCAAAATAGCAGGACACAAGTGTTACGGATATGCAGTTGGATCAGATGGTCAGCTGGTGCAAAATAGATAAAAGCCAAAAAGATAAACCGGATGGTCCATTGGACCGCGCTGCCGCAAAAGAGCACGGCCCTCCGGACCATCGCCGCAGTTTCCGGCAAACAATGAAAGGATTACCCCATCCCGATCAGATGCGGCAACCATATGAAGCTTGGTATTCCATCCGCCTCGTGTTCTTCCGATGGATTGAGCGCCGTTTTTTCAATGCACCCATTCCATCAGGATGCACCTTGATGCAGGTGGAATCCAAACTTACCACATTTACTTGGATTTGAATGATTCCCAGTTGTTGCAACCGGAGAAATACCCGTTCCAAAACGCCCTTTTTCACCCAGCGGTTTATCTGGACATAGATCACATGCCAATCTCCGTATTCTTTGGGCAGGCTCCTCCATTTGCACCCATTTTCCACTACGTATAGCGCCGCATTCAATACGTCCAGGTTGCTGATTTTGGCTGGTTTCCGCTGCTTGGGAAAGCACTCTTTGATTTGCTCGTATTGCTCTTTCTTTATTTCCATTTTTTGATTATATCACAATCCCTCTTATGTGAACAGTCCCTAAGTCGGTACCGGCACCGCCGATGCCTGCGCTGGAATCCTGTCCACTAACTGTTCCGGTGGCGTTCAGCGTGCCAGTGCCACCGGACTGGGCATAGATGGTCAGACTGTTGTCGGTGGTCACCACAATGCCCTTTGCCGCTGTGAGGTCGCAGCCGTCCGTCAGGATCAGGTGTACTTCGCCGGTGACGGTGACGGGTTCGGAAATGGTGACGGAGCCGCTGACCGCGTACCAGCCCGCAGTCCATTCTATTGCCTCGGTGCTGTTTTCAACGAGGGTACAGCTTTCGGTTTTGCTCTCATAGGTCACTTGGCTGCCGTCCCAGGACGCCTCTTGATACTCGGCAGATTCCATTATTGGGTCGGGGGCATTGGACCCGTCTAACGCCTCTTGCAGCTCATAACAGCGGGACAGGTCGATCTGCTCCTGTTCGTCCTCGGTCAGCTCTCCAAAAAGCGCAAGTATCTCGTCAAGCCTCGCCCATACATCCTCCGCATTGTCCGGCGTGACTTCATCCGGCAAGGCGGCGATCAGGGCCTCGACGGGGCAGATACGGCAGACAAACCCGCAGGGCTGGCCGGGGTCGGCCTGGACATAGCCGCACTCGCTGTCATGGACGTGCTGGCAGTCCAGCAGGTTCTCCGCATCTGCGCCAATCTCGTAATAATCGCCGCTGTCTGTATCGGGGAACGTCCCCAGGGTGTAGCACTCGTCCGTATGCTCATGGCCGCAGTCGTGGCCCTCGGTGGCGCAATGTAGCCGCAGTCCTCCTTATGCTCCGAGTGATGGCGGCAGAGCGCGGGGTCCGCTTCCGCCGCAAACGCCCAAGTGGGGCAAAGGCTCAGGCACAGGGCCAGGGCGGTGATGATGCTTAAAATCCGTCTTTTCATAGCGTGTTACCTCGCTTATTGTACTGATATACGCGGGTCAAACCGATACCCAGCGTTCCGGTGTTAGCCTCGCTCAACAGGAAAAAATAGTCTACGTTCAGATGGTAGGCTTGCAGGGAAAAGTCCAGGTCGCAGCACCAGACCATTCCAACCTTTGGATAGAGCCGCCGGATATGCTCGGCAGCGTTAAGACTGTCCACGCTCGCCACGGCGATCACCAGGGCCTCCGGCGGCGCGCTTGGCCTGGGCAGCTCCCGCAGACAGGCTTTTACATCCTCCGGGGCGGTCAGTTCCGGGGCCAGCACGATAATCATATCGCAGTCGCAAATCTCATTGACGATTTCCCCCATGAGATTGAGGCTGCTGCCCCGCTTAATCTCCACATCGCCGCGCTGGAGCAGGGCGCGTTCTGTTTTCTCCAGAGGGCCGCATAGGATCACTTGGAGCTTTTGCCCCTGATTCAAATCTTGACGTTCCATAGAGCACCTCTTTTCATATCAGTCCCAGCCGCTTGGCGGCTTTTTGCGCCTCGGCCCGGCTGGATACCTTCAATCTTTTGAACAGATTGCGAACATGAGTTTTCACTGTAGGCAGCTTGATGTCCAACAGGGCGCATATCTCCTCGTTGCTCTTATCCTGGCTGATCAGGCGCAGGATCATGGTTTCGGTCTGGGTCAGGTGAGTCAACAGATTATCCAATGGCTGAAGGTATTGGCTGTAGTACCCCGCCTGCACCACCGCGCCGGACAGAATCTTTTCCCAATAATCCGGCTTTACCGATTTGTGGTCGTAGCGCTCCAGCAGCGGCAGCAGGGCGGCCCCTTCCCGGGTAAACGCCGCCACATAGCCGTATTTCCTGCCCACTTTCAGCGCCGCCGCGAAGTGCTCCCGCCAGTCCTCGTTTTCCATGCGATACCGGCACATAGAAATCAGAATCAAGGTTTCCAGCATATCCAGCGGGCGGGCGTAACGCCGGGTATAGTCCAGCACCCGGCCCAACAGCAGCAGCGCCACATGATATTCCCGGTGCTTGATGTAGCAGCGGACCTTGGTGAGATAGCGATAACACTCCATCCCATAGAAGGTTGCCTCGTTGGGCGCCAGCTCCGCATACCAGACGGCGGCAAAGGTACTCTCGTCCATTAGGCTCAGGCGGCAGCGCATGGCGTCAATATTGGGCAGCAGCCAGGAAACCCTCCTCTCCGCGATCTCCGCCCGAAACCGAAGCAACAATTCCTTGGCCTTGCCGACGTTCCCGGCGGTCAGCAGTGTGCGTACCAGCAGGGCAGTCAAAACAAACTCCATTTCCGGCGTGCCCTTGGCCCGCAGTTTTTCCTGTAAGGCGGTCAAGACAAGGAACCGGCCCGACACATCCTCTCCCTTTTCCAGCAGGCTCTCGGTCAGGGCAATATCGCCCAGACCAACGCCGTACCGTCCCAGAACCGCTTCTACCGGGATGCGAATGGTGTTATAGAGCCGTCTGTCCTTGGGTACCCATTCGGAAAAGTCCTTCCCACCCCGCAAAAGGCTGGGCAGGTTGCTGGTTACGCACATCTCCGGGAGGGTCACTGTTTTGGAGGTCAGGAGCTTGGCGACAGCGGGAATTTTCTTTGTCAGCCCGCCTGTTCCCCGGTGGGGCAGCCCGATCTCCAAGTAGGACTGCAAGCCCAATATTCTCCGGTAGTCGCTGTCCCGGCGGTCCATGCGTTGGATATACTCCTTCATGGCCTCGTACCATTTCTCCGATTCCTCCGGCTCGAAAGTCATGGAGCGGAGCATACTCATGGCGCAGATCATATCGGGGTTCCCGAGAATTTCCTCCTCGGTCAGCAGATTGTAGTAGTCACGCATCTCGTAGTAGGCGCCCACGCCCGGATGGAGCCGGGCATTTTGCGCCAGAGCGTCCATGATGTCCTCCCGGCTGTCCGCCTGCTGGTAGTGGTAAAGGGCGTTGTGGAAGTCCTGCCTGAGGGCGTACCAGCGCCCGCCGGCCAGATGGACAGAACGGATGTGCTCCTCCGGGTATCCGGATAGGAGCTTTTGACGCAGGTATGGAATCAGAAAACGCTGATCGACGATCCGCCAAACATCCCCCTCCCGCTGGATCAGGCCGGCGGGATGCCGCAGGGCCTCCAATGTGGAGAGAATGCCCCTGTCTCCGGTGAGCATTTCCGCCAGCGTCTGGTCAAACGCCCCGAACAAGGACAGCTCGGTCAGGAGCTTCTGTACATTGGGGTCCACCAGCCGCAGGGTGGTTTCGTTTATGTACGCGCCCATCTTCCCGCGCATGACGTCTATTGTGGACTGCCGGAAGGGCTGTCCGGCGGAGAGCATCAAAAGCAGGATATTGACCGCCACAGGGCACCCGCCGGTTTCGTCCCGGAGACGCTGGATGTCCTCGGTGGAAAAGGTGAGGCCGCGTGCTTGAACCAGCTGCGATAAGCACTCCGTATCCAGCGCCAGATCGTCGCGCCCAAGCTGGATCAGCGCGCCGGTGGCCTCGTAGAGGGAGAGGTATTCCGGCAGAGGCCCCCGGGAGATCAGGACGAAGCGCTGTCCCCGCTGGGACTTCCGCAAAATCTCCTGAAATTTCTGCTCGACTTGAGGCGGCAGCTCTTGGAAGTCATCCATGACGATTAGCCGCTCCTTAGAGAAGTAACTTGGGAGAAATTTTTTCCGCAGGGAGAGGCGGGCGGCGTTCTGCTTTTCCAGCAGCTTGTTCACAGTGGTAGTCTTGCCCCAACCGGTCCCTGCGGAGACAAAAATGATCTTGTAGTGGGTCAGCCCGCGCTGAAGCGCCTCCCGTAATTTGTATGGAATGGCGATTGGCTGCTTTGGCATATCATCCCCCTTTATGAAACAAGAAACTTTCCAATGAGGCTTCGTCGCATGAGAATCAGGCCTATTAGATGTTGTTTCCTATTTTATCATATCGGAAGGGGGGTGTAAATCATCCCTGGGTATTAGAAATGCACTGATTACCAGTTTTTCTACCATTTTTGCTATTTTATCCGCAAGATACTGTTTATATGCGCCAATAGACTGAAATGCCTGCAATGTATGTTTTTCCTCAATATGGATGATCTTAAAGATCCAGCCATGATATAGTAATTGGGCAATTTCTCTGGCCAATACAGCATATTTGAATGATGCAGTTTCATCGTAAACTTCCGAATGGTGTATACAGATGTTTTGTAAAAATATCCTTGCCCTATCTGCAGACGGCATATCTGATAATGTTAGTCGTTCCAGTTCCGCCCAAAGGCTTTTGTCCAGGTCCCTTATGTCAAATCTACTGTGGCCGTCAATGGCGCCGCCAACAAAAGCATCGTTGATGATAGGGCTCCAAACCTGTGCTCTTAGATATGGCCTTTGATCGCTATCTGGCGGACTATTTGTCGATTCTTGAATTTTCGCGTCTGCACGTTTATCCGATGGGGCTGGTTGGGAATTTCGTGGTAATCTTCGTAGAAAGATCTTCTTTTGCGCTCCTTTAAGGGGTTTCCCGCGGACAGTTTCGTATTGGTTGCCGAATGATTGGTTGTATACAGCAGTCGCGCTACTTTCTTGAGATTCCAATTGCGAATCAGAATCCCTCAACAGATCCCTCAAAGTTTCAATTAAGTTATTAATTTCCGTATTCACCCATTCTTCTTGGTCCATTGATACGGGTAAGGATGGCTTAATTCTTTCACTGTAATATTGTGGGAAAGAATCATCACTCTCTAAATCGGATTTGATTTGCACTATTTGCGCTATAATTTCTTTCAGAAACATATCTGCATTATAGTGGTTGTCCCACGCATACATCATGGCCGCATACTCATTTTCTCTTCGAATGTGTAACATACAATCCTTGATTTTTTGACAAGAATTTTCCGCTATTTTGGGAAGCAGCATCAGGATATTAGCAATTTTTTGCCTATCGGCTGTGAAGTAATCGTCCAGTGCAAATTGTATAACCGGTCTATGTGTGCCCAGAGAAGAGGAAATGTTCCATTTTCGATCGTCTGCTAACGCTTTTGATAACGCATCCGCCTGCTGCTCCAACTGCGGATTTAAGTTTGCCGGGGTATGTCCATAGTACAAGATATTGGGCGATACTATGCCATATTTTTGCTGAATCACATGTCCCAGCTCATGCCGCAAATGCTTCTCCTGCCCCGGACTCACATAAACCTGCGTCCCCTGCGTATAGGCTAGCGCCTGAAGCTGGGTAGGCTTATCCGAATTGTAATGCACCCGAACGTCATCAAAAGAAAGCCCGCTCCGCTGCTCAAAATCCAGCTTCATCTGTGCCGGAATCCCTGTCAGATTTGGTTTGTTCGCTTGCTCCTGCTGCGGCGCATGCTGCTGCAATTTATTTTCCATACCCATTCCCGCCTTTCCCGGTCCTGCATAACTCCGCCAGCGGCTTCGGCAGAGATTTATTTCCCTTTTCCAGCTCCAACCTCAACGCGGTGATTATGCCAGGCAAATCGACCTTTTCCCGCCCATTGCCCAGCGTTCCCGCCACAGCCCCCCGAGCTGTCGCCAGAATCTGCGCCGGACTCAGCTCCGCCTGAGCCAGCTGAGCATAGGGCAGCTCCTCCGCACACCGCTCCGGCGGCAGCGCCTGACGCCACAGGGTTTCCCGCAGCGCGGCATCCGGCAGGGCAAACCGCACGATGTATTGCAGCCTCCGCAAAAACGCCTCGTCAAAGTTGCTGAGAAGATTGGTGGATAATACCGCGATCCCGTCATACTGCTCTATCTCCTGCAAAAGATAGGATGTGGAGAGATTGGCGTATTTGTCGTGCCCGGATGACACCTGCGCCCGCTTTCCAAACAGGGAGTCCGCCTCGTCAAACAGCAGAACGCAGTGATTCTCCTTGGCGCTGCGGAACAGCCGCCCCAGGTGCTTTTCCGTTTCCCCCACATACTTGTCCATGATCTGAGACAGATCCGCCCGCAGCAGCGGCATCCCCAGCCTGTGAGCGATGGCCGAGGCCGCCATAGTCTTGCCGGTGCCGGAGGGCCCATGAAATACCGCCGTCACGCCCTCCCGCTGCCGGGGCAGGCCCCATGCTGCCAGCTTATCGCCGCAGAGCGCCGCCTGACAGATCAGCTCCATCTGCTCCCGCACATTGCCGGACAGCACCATGTCCTCCAAGGTCACGTCGGTCTGATACCGCACCCCGAACTCCAAGGCCCCGCCCCGCTGAAGCATAGCCTGCCGGGTGTCCTCCGCGGTGACGGACTGCCGCGCGTTGATCGCCGCAGTCCGCAGGGCCAGCACTGCGGTTTCCCGCATAGCGCCTATGGTCATCGCGCCCTTTGGCGCTGTGTCCGGCCCAGCCTGGGGGACCAGCGCGGCCCACACCGCCTGCCGCCGCTCCGCCGAGAGCTGCCGGGGCAATCGCACAACCTCTTTCGATCCTTCCAGCGCCTGATCCTCCTCCACCAAGGCGGCCAGCGGGATGCCGTACTGCCGACAAAGCCGCTCCAACTGCCGGAACACACTCCGGTCAGAGTCGGGCATAGCGCAGATGGGGGCACCTAAACGGGTAGCCAGCGCCGCCATTTCCCGCAGGGCGTGGTCCTGATCCAGCAATGAGAACTGAATCAACTCCCCCGGCTTGGCCCACACCACATGCCCACAGGCGCGGCGTAAAAGGGTTTTCCGGCCAGACCCGGCAGGGGCGCAGAGGTACAAGGTGTTTTCCATCCCAAAAGTGCGCCAAGCTTCCACCTGTGCCAGTTCGCGCTCATGGAGCGGCAGCCATTGTGTTTCGTCGGCCATCAAGGGGGTACAGCCGGGGATCTCCGCCATGGACAGGCCGGTCAGAAAGGCCAGTACGGTGCGGCACAAAATCAAAGGCCGCTCCAGAGGGTAGGCGGTCAGTTCAGCGGTGGTGAGCAGTAGCCCGCACAGCATGGTTTCTCCCGCCAGTTCCGCCAGCGTCTCGCAGCTGCTGGGGCAGAGAGGTGCGATCAACTGAAGGCCGTACTCAATGGTGGGCAACGCCAAGGCATATTTCCGGCGGAAAACATTTCTCAGCCCACCGTCCATCTCCAAAGCCAACGCCGCCATCGCCAGCAGGAAGTCCCGCTCCTCCAGTCGGAATTGCTGCCGGAGAAGGACCGGGGCCAGCTGGACGCCATCGGATGACTGCTCCCGCTCAAAAATCGTATGCCACATCTGGCGGCACTGCTCCGCGTCTGCTTCTTCCGCGGAGAGAGCTTGGAACAACGCCAGATACTCCAAAACACACTAGGAATTGCTCTCATAGCCGTTCATCAACAATCACTCCAAAATCCATTCGCCGTCCTCCGGTCCGTCCAACTCGGCAGGCGGCGGGTCCGCTATTTCAGCGCCGCCGTCTAAATAGCTGTGCCCATCCATCGCGACCGTCTCCTCCCGCCGCACCACCGTATAGGGAACGCCCAGGGGGATAAAGTCGTCTAAAACCGATTTCAGCATGGACAGCCTTTCAGAGGACATGCCGGCGGGAAACAGCAGCGTCACACCGGACTGCCCGCCGCCATAGAGCCGCTTGCAGACCTCCCAATCCCGCGCGGAACGTATCCCCTCCTCCCACTGGAACTGCTCCGCGACTTCGCAGGGCTGCCCGGTCACAAGCCTTACCAGCAGTTGGAGACCCTTTTTTGTGCCCCGAAGCCGGTTCAGCTCTACGGCGGCGGCCAGTATCTCCCGTTCCGGCAGTCCCAGCCCCATCCAAGAGGACGCGCCCAGCCATCGGTGCAGCTCCGGCAGCGGATCAGGGCTGTTTGGGGACAGCCGCTCCGGAAACCGGGCCAGCTCCCGGTTTACATCCATATAAAGGGACTGATAGATCCCCAGCAGCTTTCGCAAAGTGCCGTCCTCCTGCATGACGGAGGGAAGGAAGCTGTCAACGGAAAGTCCCGGAAAGGTCAGCTCGTAGCTTTTAAGCGCGTCCCCCGGCTCCACCGTAAAGCAGAGGGAAAATCCTTTCACGCCGTAGAGCAAAAGATCGGACGCAGCGCGTTCCAAGGCCGGTTCCATCTCATAGACGGAGGCGGGGGCCGGACCGTCTGCGGCATAGACCCGGACATAGATCGGCTCGGACGCAGCCAGCGTCAGCCGCAGCCACTCCATGCCGGACCGCAGCCCCGGATACCAACGGGAGCGGTATATGCCGTTTTCAAGCTGGCCGCACTTGGTCAGATCCCAATCGGACCGGTAGCGGCGGATCGTCTGCTCCATCCTGTTCTATTCCTCCGTTACTTGAAACTGCTCCAGATAGGGCAAAACGTCGGCGCCCAACCTGATCCCGCCCTCCGGGGTACGGTGCCCATGACCGGATGATAACGCCCGCAGTTCCAGCGAGCGCACCGCCTTCACGCCGGGGGCGGCGCTCAGGGCGGAAAAAAGCGCCGTATAGGAAAGCTCCGCGCCAAAATCCAGCGGCCCCGTTACGCCGTCGGTGTGCGCTATGGCCACCGTTTCCAAATCCTGTGCCGATCCGCTGCATTGCACACGAACCTGTACCGCGACAGGGCAGTAGCGCGGGTCGCGCACCTCCAGGGGCGTACCAATCATCCGAAACGGTTCCAGCCATGTTCGCAGCCGCTCCTTCTGCCAGCGCGTCAGGGGCGGCAGGTGGTCCGATGCCCGGGGCTTTGCCAAAAGCACCACGCCCGCGTCCGGCTTTCCCAGCCTCGCGGCGGGGATCGCCTTTACCCGGTCCAGAGCCAGACCAGGCGCGCGCCGGGCCAGCGTCTCATAGTCGGAGAGGGCCGCCGCCCGAGCGGGGGATTCCAGCTCCTTTGCCGCGCGGAAAAAGGCGGTCTCCTCGTCCTCGGCGTCCTGCCCGCCCCACGCGGGGCGCAGGGGCCGCAGCGAGAGATTCCCCCGTTCCATCCCGCCGCCCACGCCGTTAGCCTTTGCGCCCAGCGTGCGGGCGCATCCGGCCACAAGAACTCGCCCGGCGGTAGGAACGCGGAAATCCCGGCCGTCCCCAAACTGGAGAACTCTGCGTGAAGCGACCCACCGGCAGCCCAGAGGCAATGTCTGGCCCTCCTCGGGCAGGCATACCGGGCAGTCGTACCAGATACCGTTTTCTTCAATCATCAGGCGCAGGGAGTCGGGGAGTATTCCGTCCTCATCCAGAGAGATTTCCTCTCCGGGCAGTTCCCGCAGCGCATGAATGGCGGAAAAGTCCGGCTCCGCCGCCACCGCCCGGATGATCTGCGCCGCCTCACTTGGCAATCCGCATATCTGGCCGTCTTTAACAAAGAGGGACGAATCCTCCCGCCAGCCGTCTCCCTGAACAGAGAAAAACCGCAGTACCCAATTCCCAACCCAATCCGGGGGCAGGCGGTAGGGGGCTTTCAGATCCATGTACCGGCTCCTGGTATGGCGCTGCTCCAGAGTCACCGGGCACAGCGCCGCGGCGGAGATCCGCGGCTCACCCTCCACCTCGCCCTCAATCAGCAGGCGCAGCGTGTCGGATGCCGCCGGAGGGGTGATCGTCACAGTCCCGCTTTGCAGCAGGCCGCAGGTGCCGTCCACGCAGGGAGCTGCCCGCCACGCGCCATCTGTCCACACCTGTGCTGTCAGATGGATGGGGGGCGGCGTATATTCATCCGGTGGAACCCTCCCGGGTTCCGGCTGCAACTCCAGCCAAAGGGGGACGGGAGCGTCGGCAGCCAAGGGCGCGGTAAATGTCATTTCCAGCTCGGCGGGCGCGTCATGGCCTACGATTAGGGGAGTATCCTCCCGCAGCATACTCCGGCGCCGGCCTTGGAACAGCAAGATTTTTTGCAGCCGCCGTCCACCGTCCTCCGGAGCCTCCTTCACCTCGAAGGGAACACCGTCCATATCAAAACGCATCCCGGGCCATATCGCGCTTTCCCCACTGGGGACCGCCATCAGGCGGGCTGGAGCCAGTGTTCGGGGTGCTTCTCCTAACAGTTTCAAGTAAGCGGCATAATGCTCCTCCCGCAGGCGGTCGATCTCACGATTCTGCACGGTCGCGAGGTAGGACGTCAGTTCCAGCAGCG
>ERZ779631.38-NODE-38-length-44796-cov-7.744127_pt1 | contig 44796 bp, 36 predicted proteins | sample MGYA00514193_ERZ779631 | MGnify/ENA primary metagenome ERZ779631 (study PRJEB29562, sample SAMEA4376710) | mouse gut metagenome | isolation source: Cecum | study: EMG produced TPA metagenomics assembly of the A DSS colitis mouse model was used to assess the microbial...
ACCGACTGGATTTTGTGCTTCCACGTCTTAGCAGGGTGTACGGACCGACCATGCTTTCGCCTGATTCTAAGGCGATTGCGCAGTTTATCAAGAAAGCGGCGTCAGGAGAAAATATTGTCCTCAAAAGTGCCGGAACGCAGTGTTATTCCTACACGTATGCGTTGGACGCGGCAGCGGCCGTTCTCACGGTATTGTTAAAGGGAGAAAGCGGCGCGGCATACAATATTTCGGATGCGGAGTCGGAAGTGACGCTTAAGCAGATTGCGGAGTGGCTGGCGGAAGATAACGGCGTCAAAGTAATTTACGATATACCGGATGCAGCGGAACAAGCGGGGTACTCCATGGCGACGAAAGCGCTCCTTGACATACAGAAAATAAAAACGTTAGGCTGGCAGCCTACGATGCATATGCGGGAGGGGCTGCGCAGAACGGTAGAGAGTTTAAGGCGCTGACTGCCGTGACACAAATTTGCCATAGTATAAATACACCTTCAAAATGCTCGGAAAGATTCGACCGACAGACCAAGTACATGAGGGTTTTATGAGAATAGTTGTATTTTTTCCGACATTATGTTATGATATAAATAAATTATAGTTTAAATATAAACAATTAAGTTTTGGATGGAGGGCGTATGTCATTTGACAGCCAGAAGAGAGAAGAAATACGAAAATATATTTTGCGCAAAATTGCACTGAATGATAAGGAATTGATTGCCAAGAGCATGGATAGTTTCGGTATGTCAGTTACTTCGGTAAAACGTTATCTTAAGGAATTTGTCGAGCAGGAAGTGATTATACCGCAGCCTGACCGTGCTTGCGGATACTGCTTGGCAGAACATGTTGTTGATGAGAAGGTTTCTTTAGAACGGCCGCAGGAAGAGGACAGGGTGTATGATTCATTGATTCGAGGAAATCTGACGAAGTGCAATACAAATGCGATGCGAATTTGGCAATATGCATGTTCGGAGATGTTGAACAATGCGATAGAACATTCACGCGGTGGGAACATACGGATTATAATAAGCACAAATGCCCTTTACAGCAGAATCATTATTGCAGATGACGGAGTGGGGGTCTTTCAGACTTTATTGGAGTACATGGTGGAGCATGGCTGGGAGCATCCGCGTGTAGAGGATGCGCTACTCGAACTGTATAAGGGAAAGTTTACAAGCGATACGAGCAGACATTCCGGGGAAGGTATTTTTTTCTCATCAAAAGCAGTAGATGAATTTGCGATTTGGTCAGATGACAGAATCTATCGAGGCGGTTATGGCATTGGCGCCGAAACCACGGAGCATCGTCTATTGGCATATGCTTCCCGGATGCAGAAACTTGGAACTATGGTTATGATGACGCTTGAGAACGAGACGTCCAGAAATCTTTCGGAGGTATTTGATATGTATACGGACATGGAGGAAGGGTTCATACGCACGAAGATTCCTATAAAAGAGACATGCCTGACCGGAGAACCCGTGGCGCGCTCACAGGCTAGGCGGATATGTAACCGCCTAAATGAGTTTAGGGAAATTATTCTTGACTTTGAACGGGTCGAGGTGATGGGGCAGGGATTTGCAGATGAGATTTTTCGGGTATATGCATCAGCAAATCCGCAGGTTATGCTGCATCCGGTGAATATGGCGGCGGAAGTGGAACGCATGATCAGGCATGTCACCAGAGGATGCATGCCTGAGAATGTGCGGATGGAGAAGAGAAGATAAAAGCAGGTTATATTGCAGAACGACTATTTTTATAGTATAATAAGCCGTATACTCAAATGAGGAAAAGAAAACTATGGCAGAAAAAAGCTTAAAAGATCCGATATACGGTTATATCACAATTGATGAAGAGATTATGTATAATGTAGTTGATACACCGACATTTCAGCGATTGCGTAATATTGTGCAGACCAGTTATGCACCGCTTTATTCAGCAGCAGTGCATAATCGTTTTATTCATTCGCTTGGAGTATATCATCTGGGGAAGATTGCTTATGAAACGATTTATAGATCGATTGCCCAGAATGTAAAAGGAAATGTCTTGAAAAATCTGGACCGGTACAAGGAAATTTTCCTCCTTGCATGTCTCTTACATGATGTAGGACACGCACCATTTTCGCACACGGGGGAGGATTACTATTTAAATTTACAGGAAAAGGGGAATGCCAGATATGGTGAACTGCATAAGATGCTTATAGACGCGGTAGGCAATTCACAGTTCAAGACTGATGTTAAAAGCAGAGAGATGGGATTTGAACCGGCAAAACCACATGAGATTATGAGTGCAATTGTTGCGTTACGCCAATTTCCCGAGTTGTTTAGAGACGATAAAGAGCGTTCTTTTTTTGCCAGATGTATCACGGGATACTGTTATAGCAAATTAAATAAGAACCAAGATATTTGGAATTGTCTGATACAATTACTGAATGCTGACGTCATAGATGTAGACAAGCTGGATTATTTGATTCGTGATGCATATATAACAGGATTTGATACGGTGCAGATAGATTATACCAGACTTCTAGGTGCGATATGCTTATGGAAGGATGAAGAGAATGAGCCGTGGAGATTAGTATTTCACAAATCGGCGTTGAGCGTTATACAGAATGTCGTCTTTGCGCATGATGCAGAGCGGCATTGGATACAGAACCATCCGGTGGTACAATATGAAGGCTTTATATTGAATCATGCCATAGAACAGGTCAACCGTCATTTTTCAACGGCAAATCACAGACTCTTTTCTTATGAGACGCTGACGAAAGAGGGAAATCAACTGAGTGAACATATACATATATGATTATTGGCAGATGATGATTTGATTTATTTGATAAAAAATGTATGTTCAGATGAAACAACGGAGGAATACTTTAACAGACGGAAACGTAGACATCCAATATGGAAGTCAGAGGCGGAATATAGGAGCTTGTTTTATTGCAGGACGGGAGAAAATAGCGATATAACCAATTATATAGAAAAAGAAATTGATGATTTATCGCAATATGTTATTAATATAACGGGTAAAGATACAATTAACGAATCTACATTGGACGCATGTAAAGAACAGATTACTGAATTGGAAAATAGACTTGAGAGTACCAGAAAAAGGGAGAAAAAAGAGATTGTCAATCTTTTGAAGGAGGCAAAAAAGCATTTGAAAGTACTTCAATGTATGTATGACATAACGGCGAAGAGCGGTGTGATTTTTGATTTGCTAATCTTGAAAGCAAACCAGTTTAACAGTGGTTTCATGAAAAAGGAATTTGCGCAATTGCCAATTTTATTTCCGGAAAGAAATTGTATTAACAGATTTGGCGAGATTGTTAACACAATGAATGCTGAAAAGACAGAAAAAGATGAGTTTTTCTATATTTTTTATAGACGTAGCATGAGCGGAGAACAGAAAGACATAATAGATGTAGAAGCATTTGCACAAGGTTTGGCAGACATCGCAAACAATAAAGGTAGATAAACTTTGGTGAGTTTTGCTATGTACATGTCAGTTAATTTGGATATAATAGAACTATACTATTTTTTATAATCATACGAGGTGACACATGAGTATCAGAATCGGAATAGCAGATTTAGTTGCGAATGCACTGATTGAGTTAGTTGATAATGATGAGAACAACCGGGAAGTGACATATGAGCAGTTGAATGACTATGGTGCAATTGTTATTGAGACATTGAACGCCAAAAACGAAGATGCCGTGTTGATTATATCGAAGGAAAGAACGAAGGCATTTCTCCATGATTACTCGGATTTTTTTGAGGTCAGAATGAATGCTAAACGACAGAAATGCATTGCATTGAGAGAGGGCAAGACAACGAACGAACTTAGAGAATTGTTCAGAGGTTATTTGTCATTAGACATGTTGCTTGCTTTTATAAGTGAACATTCCTTGCAGGCTTTGGGAATATAGTCCGACTGGATAGCAGGATTGAATTATGTGAAAAAGACACCGCTTTAAGCAGTGTCTTTTTTTGGAAAAGCAAGGCGTCAGAAAAGTATAGCGAAATAAAAAACAGTATAGGTTTTCCCCTACTTGAAACTTTCCTAAATTTGTTATATGATAATCCTATATTTTCGTGAGGGGCTGTATCGGGTACAGTATATGCGCCGGACAGATTCAATAATAGAAACCAATGAAGCGCCGGGAATGAGCCGGGAGCTTCGGAACGGAGGAAAAATGAGTGAGACGTATGTAGAATGTCTGGTTGCCAGAAAATCTTCGGCAATCTTAACTTTCTTAAAGATGCTTCTGATTATGTTGACGGTGGTTTTTGTGGTAATTGGAGTTGTATTTATCCCGGGGCTGCTTGTGGCAATCGTAACGGGCGTGGGCGCGTACTTTGCGACTATGAACGCGAATGTAGAGTATGAGTATTTGTACTTGGACAGAGAAATCAGCGTTGACAAAGTCATGGCGAAGAGCAAGAGAAAGAAGGCCGGTGCGTTTTCTATAGAGCAGATGGAAATCTTTGCGCCGCTTAATTCCCACAGACTGGATTCCTACAAGAACCGGGAGTTGAAGACCTTGGATTACAGCTCGGGTATCGCTGCGCAGCCGGAGAGAAGATACATGATGGTGTGGAACGGCAGCACCAAGATTATTCTGGAGCCGAACGAGGCTATGATTAAGGCTGTCCAGAGCGTGGCGCCGCGCAAGGTGTTTACGGATTAGAGAATAGTAAGATGCGAAAAGTAATACTGTCAGTTATGTTTAACTGGCAGTATTCTTTACATAAATGTAATAAATTTGTGTCGGCGGTTTGCGCCGCGGGTGCAAATGCTGTAAAAGTACTAATAACTATCATAACAACACAGGAGGAGAGAAAATGGGTCAGATTATTGGAGAAGGAATTACTTTTGATGATGTACTGCTTGTGCCGAGTTACTCCAAGGTGATTCCGAATCAAGTGAATTTAACAACATGGCTAACAAAGAAAATCAAATTGAACATTCCGATGATGAGTGCGGGCATGGATACTGTGACTGAGCACAGGATGGCAATTGCCATGGCGAGACAGGGTGGTATCGGTATCATCCATAAGAATATGACAATAGAAGCACAGGCAGAAGAGGTTGACAAAGTTAAACGTTCGGAAAACGGTGTCATAACCGATCCTTTTTCACTTACTCCGGAACACACATTAGCCGACGCGGATTCTTTGATGGCAAAATTCAGAATTTCCGGCGTTCCTATCACGGAAGGCAGGAAGCTGGTCGGCATCATAACAAATCGTGACTTAAAATTCGAGACAGATTTCACCAAGAAAATTAAAGAATCTATGACTTCGGAAGGTCTTATTACCGCCAAAGTAGGTATTACCTTAGACGAAGCGAAGCAAATACTCGCCAAAGCGAGAAAAGAGAAGCTTCCTATTGTGGATGATGACTACAATCTTGCCGGTTTGATTACGATCAAAGATATTGAGAAAACAATTAAGTATCCGCTGTCGGCCAAGGATAGTCAGGGCAGACTCCTTTGCGGTGCAGGTGTGGGTATTACGGCTAATGTGCTTGACAGAGTGGGGGCGCTCGTAGACGCTAAGGTTGACGTGATCGTACTTGACAGCGCGCACGGTCATTCCGAAAATGTTCTGCACTGCTTAAGGATGATCAAAGATAAATTCCCCGATGTGCAGGTAATCGCCGGAAATGTAGCGACCGGAGAGGGAACAAGAGCATTGATTGAAGCAGGAGCGGACGCCGTGAAGGTCGGTATTGGTCCCGGTTCTATCTGTACCACACGTGTGGTAGCAGGTATCGGTGTACCGCAGATTACGGCGATCATGGATGCGTACTCCGTAGCGAAGGAATATGGTATTCCGATTATTGCTGACGGCGGTATCAAGTATTCAGGAGATATGACGAAGGCAATTGCAGCAGGCGGCAACGTATGTATGATGGGAAGCATGTTTGCTGGCTGTGATGAGAGTCCGGGAACGTTCGAACTCTATCAGGGAAGAAAATATAAAGTGTACAGAGGAATGGGTTCCATCGCGGCTATGGAGAACGGCAGCAAAGACCGTTATTTCCAATCCGACGCTAAGAAGCTTGTGCCGGAAGGTGTGGAAGGACGAGTTGCCTATAAAGGTACGGTGGAAGATACCGTATTCCAGTTGATGGGGGGACTGCGTTCCGGAATGGGATACTGTGGTACGTCATCGATTGAAGAATTGAAAGAGAACGGCAGATTTGTTAAGATTTCCGCAGCGTCTCTCAAGGAGAGTCATCCGCATGACATTCATATTACAAAGGAAGCGCCGAATTATTCTGTGGATGAGTAAAACGGAAAGATACGACAAACGAGAGGATTTATGAATGGACGGTTTATATCATGTAATTTTAGACCGCAGGGAGTTGCAGCAGCTACAAAATGAATTTTGCATGACGGCAGGAGTTTATGCATTCTGCGTAGATAGCGACGGTATAGATATGACAGAAATGTCAGGCGAAAAAGAGGAGATAAAGGTGTTGCAGCAGTATGTGCCGAGGGAGAAGATGTTTTCTCTTTTTCGCAGGGTGTCGGAAAGCGCTTTGGAAGATCAGGCAGTTGAGGAGACGGAGATTGACGCGCTCAAATACGCGGTGGTTTGCACCAAAGAAGAGGGACGAACACTTCTGACTTGGATGGTATGCGGTGTGATGTCCGATGCCGTATCGCAGGAGGGAAGGGATTTTGCAAAGAACTTTTGCTATCAGACGACGGAGAGACGGTTTAATAAGGGGCTTGACCTGCTGCGGGAGATAAGCAGACACATGATATGCGATAAACTGACGGCGCAGGAGGCGAAAGCGGAGAGTCTCAGGAACCTGTCTTCCAAAGAAAAGACAGAGAACATGCTTTATCGTGCGGCCGTAACGACGCAGATTGTGCAGATGTTAGACAGCGATGCACCGATAGAGAGTGTCATAACTTCTATACTTACGGCAATCGGAGGATTTTTGAAAATTGATTGTGCCTATTTATGTTCTGTAGACGGATCGGATGCAGATACTATGGATGTGATTGTCGAGTGGTGTAACGACGGTGTGCTTTCTGCCTATGACCAGACTAGAAATCAGCCGAGGCCGGCTTATCTGCATCGCGATAAGCCGCTTGTCCTGTCTTCATCTTCCGGCAGGGAAGAATACGAGGGAGATTTAGATAAGGACCAGATTAAGGCGCTTGCCGCGTTTCCGCTTGTATTGCAGGAGCGCATCGGCATGTATGCATGTTTTACAATGAAGCGTGCTCCGCGTAATTGGGATGTGGAGGAGATTAAATTCTTAAATGATTCTGTCAAAGTGCTGCAGAGCATTATGATGAAAAGAATCCAGCAAAATTCTCTGGCAGAATCATATACGGCATTGGAGGAGGTATTAAATAATATTGGCAGCTATATCTATGTCAAGGATAAAGAGACCGGCAGGATTTTGTTTGCCAACAGATGCCTCAGGAATAACTTCCGGGAGGAAATAGAGCAAAACAGTCTGGAGTCTGTGTTTGAGAGCAGGATACCCAAGGACAGGCAGGAAGGCAGTTTGGAAATTTTTGCGCAGAATAATGACTGCTGGTACGATGTTTTTTATAAGAATATCAAGTGGGTGGACGGCAGAGACGTATTCATGTGTTCCATCTACGATGTGACCGAGAAGAAAATGTACCAGAAAAAGATAGAGCGGCAGGCGTATACGGATTTTCTGACCGGACTTTTTAACAGACTGTGCTGCGAACGTGACTTGGCGAAATATGTGGACAGCGCTAAGAGCGCCGGAAGAGAAGGGGCAGTACTGTATCTTGATTTGGATGATTTTAAACATATCAATGACAGTCTGGGACATCAATATGGGGACGTGTTGTTGAAATCTATAGCCAACGGAATCAGGCAGGTGGAAGGGATTCAGCAATCCTGCTATCGTATGGGCGGAGACGAGTTTGTCATCATAGTTCCGCCGGAAAAGTATAGACGGCTAGAGCAGATCGTCGAAGATGTGAAGGCTGTTTTCAACAGGCCGTGGTTTCTGAAGAATGCGGACTACTACTGTACTATGAGTATGGGTATTGTGCATTACCCCGCCGAAGGCGAGGGCGTACAGGAGCTGATCAGGAAAGCGGATATCGCGATGTATGAGGCGAAGAAGTCCGGCAAAAACTGTTCGGCCGTGTACAACAGCGGTATTAAGAGCGACTCCGATAAGCGACTCGATATGGAAAAGAACATGCGTGAAGCGGCAATCGATGGATACAAAGAATTTGAGGTGTACTATCAACCGATTATTGATATTCAGGAGAATAACATATGTACCGGTGCGGAGGCGCTGATTCGATGGAACAGCGAGGAGATGGGATTCATGTCGCCGGCAGACTTTATTCCGCTTGCGGAGTATCTGGGACTGATCAACCCGATAGGAAGCCATGTGTTACAACAGGCGTGCGAGGCATGTAAGAACTGGAATGACAAGGGTTATCCGGGTTATAAGGTCAATGTAAACTTGTCTGTCGTGCAGCTTTTGCAGCAGGATATTGTGCAGACCATAGCGGATATTGTGAAGAAGAGCGGAATCAATCCGCATAATCTGACGTTGGAGGTAACGGAAGGACTGGCGATCAACGATTTGGAGAGAATGCGTCAGATATTAGCAGAAATCAAGGAACTGGGTGTGCGGATCGCATTGGATGATTTCGGGACGGGTTATTCATCCTTGAGCCATATCAGAGAACTGCCCTTTGACGTGATTAAAGTTGATCAGAGCTTTGTCAGGGATCTGGCGGAAGACACTTATTCGAAATCATTTATCAAGATGGTTTCGGATTTGGCGGATGCCATAGGGGTATCCATCTGTGTGGAAGGTATTGAGACGAAGAAGCAGTATAAGGTGCTGGAAGGCATGAAGGTCAGAATGATTCAAGGATATTATTTTGACAAGCCGATGCCGAGAGCAGAGTTTGAGAAGAAGTATGTAAAAAAGAAAAAGGCGGCGTGCGCTACGGACAAGCAAGGAGGAGAACATGGAACAAAAGAATTTGGCACAGGAACTTGCAGGTAATGCTTATCCCGGCAGAGGCATTGTAATCGGTAAGTCAGCGGACGGTAAGTATGCAGTTACTGCATATTTTATTATGGGAAGAAGTTCTAACAGCAGAAACCGTATTTTTGTGGAAGACGGGGAAGGGATACGCACACAGGCTTATGATCCCTCTAAACTGGAAGATCCCAGCCTGATTATCTATGCACCGGTCAGAGTGCTGGGCAATAAGACAATCGTGACAAACGGTGATCAGACAGATACGATTTATGAGCTGATGGATAAGCAGCAGACATTTGAACAGGCGCTTCGCACGAGGGAGTTTGAGCCGGATGCGCCTAATTATACCCCGCGTATTTCAGGTATTATGCATTTGGAGAACGGCAGGTATAATTATGCGATGTCTATTCTTAAGAGTAACAACGGCGATCCGTCCGCCTGCAATAGATACACGTATGCATATGAGAATCCGGCAGCAGGCGAAGGACACTTTATCCACACTTATATGAGCGACGGTAATCCGCTGCCGAGTTTTGAGGGCGAACCTAAGTTGATTGGCATTGAGGGAGACATAGACAGTTTCACGAAGATGGTGTGGGAGAATCTGAATGAAGAGAATAAGGTGTCGTTGTTTGTGCGCTTTATTGAAATTGAGAGTGGGAAGTATGAGACAAGGATTATCAACAAAAATACATGATACCGGCATTACAAAACATGGCTGGACGAAAGGAATAACAACATGAATGAATTGGAATTGAAATACGGCTGTAACCCGAATCAGAAGCCATCGCGTATCTATATGGCGGATGGAAGCGAACTGCCGATTAAGGTGTTAAACGGCAAACCGGGATATATTAACTTTCTGGACGCCTTTAACGGATGGCAGTTGGTGAAGGAACTTAAGAAAGCGACAGGGCTTCCGGCGGCGACGTCTTTTAAGCATGTGTCTCCGGCGGGCGCGGCAGTGGGACTGCCGTTATCCGATGTGGAGAAGAAGATTTACTGGGTGGATGATCTGGACATGGAATTTACGCCGCTTGCAAACGCTTATGCGAGGGCAAGGGGAGCAGACAGAATGAGTTCTTTCGGAGATTTTATCTCTCTGTCCGATGTCTGTGATGCGGCAACCGCCAAGATTATTAAGAGGGAAGTGTCCGACGGTGTGATTGCGCCGGGGTACGAGCCGGAAGCGTTAGAGATTCTGAAGGCAAAGAAAAAAGGCGGCTATAATGTCATTGAGATTGATGAGAACTATGTGCCGGAACCGCTTGAGGTTAAGCAGGTATATGGTATCAGCTTTGAGCAGGGAAGAAATGAGTTAAAGATTGACGATGACTTTTTCAATCAGATTGTGACAGAGTGTAAGGAGATGCCCGAGCAGGCGAAGATAGATTTGGCGATTGCTATGATTACTTTGAAGTATACACAGTCCAATTCCGTATGCTATGTAAAGGGTGGACAGGCAATCGGCATCGGTGCAGGGCAGCAGTCCCGCATCCATTGTACCAGACTGGCAGGCTCTAAGGCGGACAACTGGTTCTTGCGTCAGTCGCCGAAGGTGCTCGGATTACAGTTTGTGGACGGTATCGGGCGTGCGGACAGGGATAACTCCATTGACTTGTATATTGGCGAGGATTATATGGATGTGCTGGCAGAAGGTGCATGGCAGAAGATATTCAAGGTGAAACCGGAAGTGTTTACTGCCAAGGAGAAGCGTGAGTGGCTTGATCAGATGAATGATGTTGCGCTCGGCTCCGACGCGTTCTTTCCCTTTGGAGACAACATTGAACGCGCACATAAGAGCGGCGTCAAGTATGTAGCGCAGCCGGGCGGTTCTGTGCGTGATGACAACGTGATAGAAACTTGTGATAAATACGGTATGACAATGTGCTTTACGGGAATACGGCTGTTCCATCATTAAGAGCATATTAGGCGGTTTTCGTTTGATTTTTCATCCTGATAGTGTTATTATTTTAACGATGGGATTATCTCAGTGAATCCTGCACATAGACCGATACAACGCAGCATAGGCATAAGAAAGTTGTATCATGTATTACGACGACAAAATAAAGGAGTGGAAGGTAAAATGAGTAAGAGTTTTGATGATCTGTTATCCAAAGTATCCGAGTGCAGCATCAAGAAAGTTGCGGTTGCGGTTGCACAGGACAGTGCCGTATTGGAAGCGGTAGTTGCGGCGAAAGAACGTAATATTGCAGAGGCAATCTTGGTCGGTGACGAAGACAAGATTAAAGAGGTGGCTGCGGCAGACAACGTTGATATAAGCGGATTTGAGATTATTGATGAGAAAGACGATTACACGGCGGCGTTGAAGGCAGTGGAACTGGTACATCAAGGCAAAGCTGACATGTACATGAAAGGTCTGATTGACACAAAATCTTTCTTAAAGAGCGTGCTGGATAAAGAAGTGGGATTAAGAACCGGCAAAGCGCTGTCACATGTGTGTGTATTTGAGGTAGAGGGAATCGATCATCTTCTGTTCTTAACGGATGTTGCATTCATGACATATCCTACATTGGAGGATAAGGTACATATTATTGAGAATACGGTGGATGTCTGCCATGCATGCGGCATTCCGAATCCGAAGGTAGCGCCTCTTGCGGCGGTAGAAGTAGTGAATCCTAAGATGCCGGTTACTGTTGATGCGGATGAACTTACAAAGATGTGTGAGGAAGGCAAAATTACCGGATGTGTTGTGGACGGACCGCTTTCTTTAGACCTTGCCATAGATCCGGAAGCAGCAAAACATAAGGGGGCTGAGGGAAGAAAGATTGTCGGTGACGCGGATGTGCTTCTTTTCCCGGATATTCATGCAGGCAATCTGGTATACAAGTGTCTGGTACATACGGCAAAGGTTAAGAACGGCAACATTCTGACCGGAACAAAAGCTCCGGTTATTCTGACCTCTCGTTCCGACGATTTTGAGACGAAAGTGAATTCGCTGGCGCTCGGTGCGGTTATGGCAGGCGCAATGGCTAAGATGAACTAATATAGACAGGAGGTATTATAACATGGCAGTAAAAAGCTTAATAATCAATCCGGGTTCAACATCTACGAAAATTGGTGTGTTTGAAGATGAAACTCTACTGTTTGAGGAGACTTTGAGACACTCTACGGAGGAGATTGCACAGTATGCCACGATCGTGGATCAGAAGGATTTCCGTAAGAACATCATCGTTAACTTATTGAAGGAAAAGGATTTTGATATTAATTCTCTGAACATGGTCGTAGGACGCGGCGGAATGTTAAAGCCGATTCCGGGCGGCACATACGCGGTCAGCGATGATTTATTGGAAGATTTGAAAATAGGAAAGCAAGGACAGCATGCATCGAACTTGGGTGGTATTCTGGCAAGAGAAATCGGCGACTCGATCGGTGCACCTTCCTACATCGTAGACCCTGTCGTAGTGGACGAGTTAGAAGCAATTTCCCGCTATTCAGGCGTGCCGGAGCTGCCGAGAACGAGTGTGTTCCATGCACTGAACCAGAAAGCGGTAGCGAAACGCTATGCGAAAGAGCAGGGCAAGGACTATAAGTCTTTAAATCTGGTCGTAGTACATATGGGCGGCGGCGTATCTGTAGGCGCTCACAAGCAGGGAAAGGTCATCGATGTATTTAACGCGTTGGATGGTGACGGCGCATTTTCTCCGGAGAGAGCGGGTGCAGTACCCAGCGGTGCGTTGATTAAGATGTGTTTCTCGGGAGAGTATACCGAGAAGGAAGTATACAAGAAAATCGTAGGCGGCGGCGGTTTCAATGCTTATTGCGGAACCAATGACATGCGCGACGTAGATAAGATGGTAGACGATGGTGATGCGAAGGCAAAGGAAGTACGCGATGCGTTTATCAGACAGGTATCGAAAGATATCGGATCCATGGCGTGTGTACTGGAAGGCAAGGTAGACCAGATTGTAGTGACCGGTGGTATCGCTTACGACAAAGCCGTAGTGGAAGGCCTGAAAGCACAAGCCGGATGGATTGCTCCAATGACCGTATATCCGGGCGAGGATGAGCTTCTTGCGCTTGTACAAGGCGGTTTACGTGTGTTAAACGGTGAAGAGAAGGCAATGGAATATTAATAAAAATGTGTAAGTCCGGCGGAGGAGATACTCCGCCGGTTTTTTTCGGTTGAATTTGCTTTGTAAATCTGATAAAATATACGTTGGTGTTTTATGTATAACGATGAGGATTTGTGAAGAAAGCGAACAGCGTATCCTATGCAGTATATTAACCGCTTGGCAGCGTTTATCTTTGCTGCATATATTTGATACACGGAAATGAGGAAATCATGGGCGTAGTTCAGAAAGTGTTTGGAACACATAGTGAAAGAGAAATCAAACGTATCGAGGGATTGGTCAATAAGATTGAATCTCTCCGTCCGGAGATGATGGAATTGACGGACGAGCAACTGCGTGATAAAACAAAAGAATATAAAAAAAGACTGACCGAAGGGGAGACTTTGGATGATTTGCTGCCGGAGGCATATGCCACGGTGCGAGAAGCGGCGAGGCGAATTCTTAATACGGAACACTACCGCGTACAATTGATTGGCGGAATTGTTCTGCATCAGGGGCGTATTGCCGAGATGAAGACCGGTGAAGGTAAGACGCAGACCTGTCTGCTGCCGGCATATTTGAATGCGCTGGAAGGAAAAGGGGTGCATGTCGTCACTGTCAACGATTATCTGGCGAAGCGTGATGCGGAGTGGATGGGACAAGTACATGAATTCCTTGGTCTGAAAGTCGGCGTTGTGTTAAACGATATGAAATCTGAAGAGCGCAGGGAAGCATATAATTGTGATATCACCTATGTGACCAACAATGAATTGGGATTCGATTATCTGCGTGACAATATGGTTATCTACAAGGAGCAGCTTGTGCTCAGGGATTTGCATTATGCCATCATCGATGAGGTGGATTCGGTGTTGATCGACGAGGCTCGTACCCCGCTTATCATTTCCGGTCAGAGCGGCAAATCTACGAAGCTGTATGAAGCGTGTGATATTCTGGCAAGACAGCTAAACCGTGGCGAGGACATGGAAGAATTGTCGAAGATGGACGCCATTATGGGTATTGAGCGTGAAGAGACGGGCGATTTCATTGTAAACGAGAAGGATAAAGTGGTGAACCTGACGGCGCAGGGCGTCGCCAAAGTTGAGCGGTTCTTCCAGATTGAGAATCTGGCTGATCCGGAGAATCTGGAGATTCAGCATAATATCATACTTGCGCTGCGTGCGCATAATCTGATGTTCCGCGATCAGGATTATGTGGTGAAGGACGATCAGGTATTGATCGTCGATGAATTTACCGGACGTATTATGCCGGGACGCCGTTATTCTGACGGTTTGCATCAGGCGATTGAGGCGAAAGAACATGTGAAGGTGAAGCGTGAGAGCAAGACGCTCGCTACGATCACGTTCCAGAATTTCTTTAATAAATTTGAGAAGAAGTCCGGTATGACAGGTACGGCGCTCACAGAGGAGAAAGAGTTCCGTGATATTTACGGTATGGATGTTGTGGAGATTCCCACGAATAAACCGATAGCGCGTATCGATCGTCAGGACGCCGTATACAAGACGAGAAAAGAGAAACTGCGTGCGATTGTCGAGGCAGTCAGAGAAGCGCATGGGAAAGGTCAGCCGGTGCTTGTCGGCACGATTAATATTGACGCTTCCGAAGAACTTAGCGGACTGCTTAAGAAGAACGGTATCGAGCATAAGGTTTTGAATGCGAAATTCCATGAAATGGAGGCGGAGATTGTTGCTGACGCTGGTATGCATGGAGCAGTGACGATTGCCACTAACATGGCGGGTCGTGGTACGGATATTAAGCTGGATGCGGAAGCGAGAGAAGCGGGAGGTCTGATGATTATCGGTACGGAGCGTCATGAATCCAGACGAATTGATAACCAGCTGCGCGGCCGAAGCGGGCGTCAGGGAGATCCGGGTGAGTCTAAGTTCTATATTTCTTTGGAAGACGAACTGATGAGACTCTTCGGTTCCGACAGAATGATCGCGATGTTTAACGCACTTGGTATTCCGGAAGGACAGGAGATTGAGCATAAGGCTTTGACCAAGGCGATTGAGACGGCGCAGAAGAAGATAGAGAACAATAACTTCGGAATCAGAAAGAGCCTGTTAGAGTATGATCAGGTTATGAATGAGCAGAGGGAAATCATCTATGAAGAGAGAAGACGTGTCTTGAACGGCGAGAGCATGAGAGATGCGATATACAAGATGATTACCGATATCACCGAGGAATGCGTTGATACATGCATCGGTGACGACACGGATTTCGAAGATTGGGATTATAATGAATTAAACACATTGTTGTTACCTGTGGTTCCTTTGCAGCAGCTTAAGGCTTCGCGTGTGTTGAAACCTAAGAAGAACAGCTTGAAGCAGCAGTTGAAAGAGGAGGCCGTGAAGCTTTATGAGAGCAAAGAGGCGGAATTCCCTGAACCGGAAGCAATCCGTGAGATAGAGCGCGTGATTCTGCTCAAAGTTATCGACAGAAAATGGATGGATCACATCGATGATATGGATCAGCTCCGTCAGGGCGCCGGCTTACAGGCGTACGGACAGAAAGATCCGCTGGTAGAGTATAAACTGAACGGCTATGAGATGTTCGACGAAATGACGCAGAATATCAAGGAGGAAACGGTTCGTCTGCTCTTCCATGTCCGTATCGAGCAGAAGGTGGAGAGAGAGCAGGTTGCCAAGGTGACAGGCACCAACAAGGACGACACGCTTCAGAAGGGCCCCGTAAAGCGCATGGAAGCCAAGGTATATCCGAATGATCCGTGCCCGTGCGGTTCCGGTAAGAAGTATAAACAGTGCTGCGGTAGAAAATAACATCATAAAGTGATACGAAAGCAGCAAAGTATGCAATAGTATAAAGTATGCAATAAAATGAAAGTATAGAATTTAGAAAAAGGTGGTGACGTTAAGTGGTTGAATTGGATAACATGAAATCCGAGCTATTGAGCTATGAAAGTCCCTTGGCGGAAGTGAGGGATTCACTTTGACTTAGCGAATAAGTCGAAGCGGATTGAAGAATTAGAGATGGAAATGCAGGCGCCGGGATTCTGGGACGATCCGGAGAAATCCAATCAGAAGATGAAGGAATCTAAGAGCCTTAAGGACGTCGTTGATACGATGAACGCACTTTCCGGTCAGTATGATGATATTCTGACGCTGATTGAGATGGGATATGAAGATAACGACCCGGCAATCATACCGGATATCGAGCAGGAACTTACGGAGTTCAAGGAGACGTTTGAGAATATTCGTATCAGTACGCTCTTGTCCGGTGAATATGACAGGAACAATGCAATCCTGAAATTGAACGCAGGCGCGGGCGGCACGGAGAGCTGCGACTGGTGCAGTATGCTTTACCGCATGTATACAAGATGGGCGGAGCGCAAAGGATTTACGCTTGACGTGATTGATTATCTGGATGGAGACGAAGCCGGAATTAAATCGGTGACTTTCCAGATTAACGGTGAGAACGCATACGGTTATCTGAAATCGGAGAAAGGCGTCCACAGGCTGGTGCGTATCTCTCCTTTTAATGCGCAGGGCAAGAGACAGACATCGTTCGTATCGCTGGATGTGATGCCGGATATTGAAGAAGATGTGGATGTGGAGATTAAGGATGAGGATATCCGCATAGATACCTATAGAAGCAGCGGCGCCGGAGGTCAGCACATCAACAAGACTTCTTCGGCAATCCGAATCACCCATTTTCCGACAGGAATTGTGGTAACGTGCCAGAATGAGCGTTCTCAGTTCCAGAATAAGGATAAGGCAATGCAGATGTTGAAAGCCAAGCTGTATATGCTTAAGCAGGAGGAAAATGCACAGAAATTATCAGGAATCCGGGGCGATGTGAAGGAAATCGGCTGGGGCAATCAGATTCGGTCCTATGTCATGCAGCCCTATACGATGGTCAAGGATCATAGAACGGAGGAGGAATCCGGCAATGTTGGCGCGGTTATGGACGGTGCGATCGATCCGTTTATTAATGCGTATCTGCGTTGGGTGAACGCGTAGAACAATATAGAGAGTATGTATGGAAAGCCCGGGTGAGGATGATATATCCTTGCTCAGGGTTTTTCTGTCAGAAAGAAAAGAGGAAATCATGAGCGGTTACGAGACAGCAGTTAAGTTGAGGGAGAACATCAATCAGTTTTTTGTTGGAAAAGAAGACGTGGTGGATAATCTGCTGATTTGTTTGCTGGCAGGAGGACATGTTTTGTTGGAGGACGTACCCGGGGTTGGAAAGACGACGCTGGCGCTTATTCTTGCGAAGAGCATCGGGTGCAGCTTCGGCAGAATACAGTTTACGCCGGACACTTTACCGGGAGATGTGACAGGAGTGTCAGTATATCATATGAACACGGGTGAATTTGCCTATCAGGACGGCGCAGTGATGAATCAGGTGCTTTTAGCCGACGAGATTAACAGAACTGCGCCCAAGACGCAGGCGAGTCTGTTGGAAGCGATGGCGGAAGGGCAGGTTACGGTGGATGGAGTCGTTCATGAACTGCCGAAACCTTTTTTCGTTGTGGCGACACAGAATCCGATAGAGTTTGTCGGCACCTATCCGCTGCCGGAGGCGCAGATGGATCGTTTTATGATGCGGCTGTCTATCGGATATCCGGACAGAGAGCAGGAGATGAAGATGGCGGAGCAGTTTATTAAGGGGAAAACGGTGGAACAGGTAAAGGCTGTCTGTCTGTCGGAGGATATGATTGCCATGCAGAAGGAAGTGTCTGCAGTTACCGTGAAAGAAGCGGTGTTAGGTTATATGGAGGATATTGTGTGTCTTACGAGACAGGAAGAACGTTTTGTGCTCGGCGCAAGCCCCAGAGCTATGCTTTCGATGGCACGCGCCTCGCAGTCAAGAGCTTTTATGCAGGGACGGGATTATGTGAAACCGGATGATGTGAAAGCCGTGGCAATGCAGGTGCTCGGTCACAGACTGGTGCTCTCCTCGGAGGCGAAGATTCGAAGGGAAGATAAAGATAAAATCTTAAAGAGTCTGATTGTACAGGCAAAAATCCCTGTTTGATGCAGAGACGGTATTTTTGATGCAGAGATGATAGTTTTGATGCGGAAATGATATTTAGGCACAAGAGCAGTTGACTTAGGGGCAGGAGAGGCAGCTTACTATGAAAATGCGCAGATGGATTTTACTTGATTTATGGGTGTTGTCGCTGGCGATCATCAGCATCTATGGCGGTGCCGTCAGTTACGGTATCTTCTTCGGAATCACTCTGATACCGGTGATTTCGTTGATTTATCTGGGGGCGGTCTATTTCAATCTTAAGATATTCCAGCAGATAGAGAACAAAAACATGGTGTGCGGGCAGGCGGTGCCGTACTTATTTGTCTTGAGGAATGAAAGCTTCTGTGTATTTGCTGGAATTCGTGTCGGTATGTTTTCTTCTTTTTCTACGGTGGAAGAACTTCCCGGCAATACGGAATATGAATTGCTGCCGAAAGACAAGAAGACCTTTGCGACGAAACTGACATGCAGATACCGTGGCGAATATGAGGTGGGGGTCAAAGAGATTATTATGACGGATTTTCTCAAATTGTTTCGGATCCGCTATCAGATTCCCCATGCGGTCAAGGCGCAGGTATTGCCGAAGATAACCCGCGTGACAATGCTTCAAAGTATCAGCGAACAGACGGCGCTTGTCCGGAGAGAATCCTTAAGGGAGCATTCGGAAGCAGACGTCGTGGTAAGAGATTATGCCGCTGGGGATGCGGTGAAACAGATTCATTGGAAGGCGACTGCCAGAGAGCAGAAGGTCAAGGTGAGAAACCGGACAGGCGAAGAGAAGCAGGGCATCGCCCTTATTTGGGACACCAGACGCTGCAGTAAGGAAGAAAGAAAGTATCTGCCTGTGGAAGATAAAATATTGGAGACGGTAATATCCGTAGCAATGTTTCTCGCGGATAAAAATATCCCTTTTACAGCTTACTACGGACAGAAGGGAATGGTCACGGAGCAGGTGAGAGGAATCAGCGATTTTGACGGATTCTATCAGAGCGTGTCAGATATATGCTTTGACAAAGAGGAGAATTTTCACGAAATACTGGCGCTTCTTGCGAGTGGAGGCAGCCTGTATGAGAGCGGGATTGTCTTCTGTATTCTGCATGGCATTGATGATGAGATACTGCGAATCGCAGAAGAACTTGACAGGGCGGGTATCATCATGGTTTTCTATGTCGTTACGGATGAGAATATAGATCATTATATCAGGCAGAGTACGGAGAGGCGCAGAATTATCACGGTCTCTATGGATGCAAAGCTGGAAGGAACGTTGTAATGAATGTACTATTTCGGTTTAACGACAAGAGTATATGGCGTGTAATGAATACGACGCTTTTAGTCTGCATCGGTCTGTCTTGTGCAAAAAGCCTGTTAGGAATTTCTGTCATAGGCATAAGAATCATTCTCACATCCCTGATTATGATATTCATAGTGATGCTGACGGACAGGATGAGCGTGCGGGGACGGCTGCTTGGACTTGCCGGAATCGGTGCGGTTCTGTTTGGCGTAAGCTTAGCGGTCGGATTTGACCAATGTCTGCTGTTTGCCGGGACCTATTGCCGGTGGCTTGTAAATAACCGTGCGGGATGGCAGGAAGAGTGGATAGCGGGATATGAGGTGGTGCAGACGGTGATACTTGTCTGGTTCGCCTATCTGTTTGCGCTGTTTACGGAAAAGAATTTCCGACTGAAAGTGATAGGATCGGCGGCGTTTTTAATTGGGATATTATATGCTCTTTTTAACCAAAAGGAGATGTCTAAGCAGGGAGTGGCCTTTCTGATCTGCTATGTCGTGCTGACTTATGCGGAATGGATCCAGAGACGCTGGAAGAAGGAGAAGGATGGGAGCATTCAGGCATATATGATGTGGATCGTTCCTTTTGTCGCCATGTATTTTGTGCTCATAATGCTCTGTGCCGTTCCGGATGAACCTTATGATTGGAAATTTGTTAAGAATGTCTATCAACATCTTGCGGAATCTTTTAAGAAAGTATCTCAGAATATTGTGCGAAGGGGAAGCGAGGACTATGTGCTGAGTCTGAACGGTTTTTCTGAGAACGGAAATATTGACGGCGGCAGACTTGAGAACGAGCGTGAGATTATGAAGATATGGGATGCCGACGGACTTGTAACGAATGTGTATTTATGCGGTGACGTTTATGACACGTTTGACGGCAGACAGTGGCTGTGTTTCAGCGAGGACGCTTCGAAAGAGCGCTATATGGATACGGTGGAGACCATGTACGCAGTGAGAAGATATGATAATAAGTATTTTACGGATTATATGAAGTATGCAGAGTTTAAGATTGATTATCAATATTTTCGTTCAGGCTATTTATTTGCCCCGTTAAAACTCTCGAACGTTATATACAGGGGCGAGAGTTTTGACTTCCGTGAGAAAGCAGGCAGCCTTTTCTTCGACAAGGCTAAAGGGTATGGGACGGAGTACGCCGTGTCTTTTTATCAGTTGAATGTCGGACAGGATATTTTCAACCGCTTCTTACGTGAGGCCGGTGATCTGCAGGAGGATGGGGAAATACTCGCAAGTCTTCTTAAGGATTTGGAGAAGAGGACGGGCGCACAGGTTACCGCAGATGATTTGACAGCCCACAGGCAGGAAGTGTATGCGCACTATACAGAGAACGTTGAGCTTTCCGATGATGTACAAGAGTATATAGATGAGGTAACGGAAGGCGCGCAGACGAACGCGGAGAAGCTGGAGATGATAGAAGCGGAACTTGCCGGATATGATTATACATTACAACCGGAAGTGCTGCCGGGGACGGTCACGGACAGCGGTGAATTTCTCGATTATTTCCTGCTTGATGCACGGGCAGGGTATTGCAGCCATTTTGCGACCGCATTCGTGCTCCTTGCAAGGGCGCAGGGGCTTCCGGCACGTTATGTACAAGGATTCTGCGTGCCGTTTGACGGAGAGGAGGAGAAGGCTGTCCTTGCAAATATGGCTCATGTATGGCCGGAAGTGTATCTGGACGGCATCGGATGGATTCCGTATGAGCCAACGCCCGGATATCAACAGGTGCGGTATACGCCTTGGACGCTTATAAATGCTAATGACGATTCGGACGACGGGCAGGGCGTCCGGAGTGCCGGTGGAGAAAAGCAGGCGCTTGCGCAGCCTGAGTATCAGGAGGAAGCTAAGACAGAGGGATCCGCAGCCGTAGAGGATCTGTGGCAGATTGTGAGAATGATGGGTATAGCACTGGCATTTGCTGTTGCCTTCATTATTGTCATATGGGTTCTGAACCGTCTGATTGCGGCGTATCGTTATCGTAGAATGAATGCGGAACAGAAGTTGCGGATGAAAGTACATCAGAATATGCAGATCATGTTATGGATGGGTATCAGCAGAGAGCAGGAGACACTGGAAGAATTCCGGATCAGAGTGCAGGATTTGCTGCCGGATAAAGATTTGCTGCGGTTTGTGGAAAAGTATGAAGGCGTTTTGTACGGAAATGACGAGGCAGATTACGATATGATTGATCTGACACAAAAACAGCAGGAAGAACTGCTCCTGCTGCTTAGAAAGAAAAGGCGATGGTTATATATTTACTGCCGGTTTTTGATGAGATCCAAATAAAATTCGGTCAGAGTGGCGTTCATGTAAGGGACAATCCACAACATTGCGATACCGCAGGAAAGTACGCTTAGCAGGAAGAGGGGAACAAAGCTGATGTGAATATAGAATAATTTCAGCTTGTGTCCGCGCATCAGTTTACGGCTTGAAGATAACAGTTCCACAGCCGAGTACTGCGGAAAATCATGCAGCAGAAAAAAAGCCTGCGCATAGAACAGACCTAGCACAAAAGATATCAGACTTGACAACGCCGAGCAGAGAAGGTAAGGGATGTAATCCGCTGCTTCGGGACGTGCCGGAAGCTGATAGATTGCGGCAAATTCAGGTATGCTGCCAATATAGGTAAGCAGAGAAATCCAAGCCTGTATGCGCAGCGCTTTCTCGGGATAAAAGCGGAATCCATAGAAAACGTCTCCTGTAGTCACATACTGACCGCAGGCAATTTTTAGATAAAAATAAGTGATGCCGGAAGTAAACAGACCTCTCAGAACAGATAGCGCGAAGGCTGTCATGATATAGATGCATGTTCCGATAAGTGTGCTGGTGTCTCCGGTCAAAGAAAGCACCATCAGCGTAAAGATGCCTGTGCCGAATGTCACAAGCAGGTATGCGCCGATGGCAGTTCCGTAGTGTCCGAACATATGCTCTTTAGCGGAAGCTTTTAATTCCGCAGAGGACCGATAATTATTCATTATATAAACTCCTGTCTGTCCGTGCCGTATGTCAGCATGCTATATCAACATTCATGCCCCGGTATTTGTTAGCGGCGTCGGAAGATTTCATTTCCTTCTGATAGGGATTTTCCTCGTTAAAATATTTAATCTGCGTGGCGGTCGTACCGCCGGACACAAATGTACGTCCGCATTCCGGACATACCGAAGTGTGTATGGACACATTGCAGGAAACGACCTTACCGTTGTTTTGCGCGGCTTTCTTGTAAGCATTGCTCACATGCTCCTGCTCGTGGCTTCTGACACGGGCGGCAGCGGCGTTTGGGTCAATGTGCGCGGGAGTCTTGAAAGAAACGTCTTCATCGGAGCCGTCCTGATATTTGCGTTCTTTACATGTCTTACACTCGGCAGGAGAGGACTCCTTACCCGCCTGTTTCTCCGTGGACTCGCCGGGATTGCGGATAATGGGGCGTTCAGGAGCAGCTTCTTCGTTATAAACAGCGCTGCCTGCCGCGTCGTATGCGGAAGCGTAAGAATTTACATTTGAATAGGGATTGAAACTGTCATAAGAATTAGAAATTTCACCGATCATATTGCACCAGCCTTTCTTGAAATCATTCAAATGAGTTTGTATAGTAAATTGCTATTCTATATTTACATTCACGGGGACTTCTTCACCGTTTAACATCATATTCATCAATTCGCCGTAGGAAACGCCATATTGTTTCTCAAAATTATCTAAAGCTTCATCCAATAGCTCGGGGTGCTCGCGAACAGCCTGAACGGTTGTGACACATACGGAACCGTTAAAAAGTATGCCGGCTGTGGCGCAGATAATGCTGATTTTTGCCTTGGAGACAAGCTTCGGCGCATGCCCCTTAGAGAGCAGCGCCAGCACGATCGCGATGCTGCCGAATACGAAGGCGGGGTAAATCGTAAATGTCATAGCCGTTACGATGGAGAGTATACCCAGCACCATGCCGGCCGTTGCCAGCCCGTCTCCGTTTGCTTTCGGGCGCCTTTGAGGATAGCCGTTATTCACATAGGGATTATTGTTTTGGTAAGGATTCATGGGAAACTTCCTTTTGTTTTTATTTGCATCTATTGTAGCATACTTAATCGGTAAAAACCAGAGGTCTTTGTACGGATATCGGCTGTATATTCCATTTTGGGCGGATAAGTTCCCTTGAGCAAAATCAGTAGCCGATTCCGCTTAGGTGAACTATTGACCAAATTTTGGATTATGTGTAATATATAAGCTAAAAGGACCGATATATTATATGTATTAACGGCTTATGCGCGTAATAAGATCCATTTTGTATTTCAAGTGTGAGAACTGGGGGCGGTAAATATGCGAAAGAACTGGAAAAGATTGTCTGTAATGGGCATGGCAGTGCTCATCGGGTGTTTGATGCCGGTTGGTACGATGATGGCGGCGGAAGAAAACATGGAAGCTGTTCAGACGGCGGGTTCTGTTTCGGACAACACGTTGTCCGATGATAACAAGGACAATCCGGATGACAAATTGAACGCCGGAAGTGGTGAAAATGTAGACAATGCAGCAAATGACAGCGGAACTGGCGCGGAAGACGATGCCAAGGACGACGGAGCAGATGCGGACAATGACGTAAAGACTGACGGAGAAGGAACTGCGGAAAGCATAGACGGTGAAGCAAACGCAGATGATGAAATAAGCGGTACTCTTGCGGCTATGCCAGCAGTAGAACTGACGACAACTGTAAGCGGCGTGACGACTCCACAGAGCGTGGGCGCTCCGGTAATTGACATTAAGTGGCAGGGACAGAGCCGGACTTATGGTCTGGGCGGCAAGATTGAATACGAATATGTAAATAATTATTACCAGTCGATGATTTTCTCCGCAGCGCAAGGAGGTCAGGCGGTTTCGCTTTATTATTATCAGGATAAGGTCAAAGATATGACTGCGGCGGCGAAAGAAGAGGAGCAGATGGCGTCTCTGGCATGGCAGACGGCAGATGGTTCCTCACTCACTTTTATAAGCGATGGAAATTATGTTGTATATGTGAAGGCAGAAGGAGCGGACGGACAGGTTGCGTATGCAAGATCGGGCGGAATCGTGGTAGATACCGAGGCGCCTAAAATAACAGGGGTGCAGGACGGTAATGCTTATCCGGAGGGAACATCTTTCTATGTGCAAGACCCCAACTTAGAGAGTGTAACAATAAATGAGAAGCCAGTCGCACTTTCGCCGGACGGAAAATATCAGATAGCAGCCAGCGGAGTTTCCTGTGTGATTAAGGCAAAGGACAAAGCGGGAAATAATGTGACATACAGTATTACCGTATCGGGAAGGGATCCGGCACAAGACGGTAACGTGATATCCAAGAGCGGAATTTATGCGCTTAAAGAGGGTGTTTCATACAAGCTTTCGGAAGGAAGATGGAGCATAGTCGGCGACAGAACGGTTTATGCGGGCGAGAATGATTTCTATATAAAGAGAAACGGTGACTATACATTTGTAAAGTATTAAAATTAGCAAGTGCATTGAGGCGAAAGAGGGGCGTGGTTCATCATGCAGAAACAGATGTTAAATAAGAAAATTATCATTTGTATATGTGCGGCGGCAGCCGTGATTGTCACGGCGGCGCTTGTACTTTTATTAAATAAGGAAGAAGCATTTCGCTCCATCATGGTGTATGATGTGGAAGGAACGGCTGTAATTGAGCGTGAAAGCGTAGGGAACATGGATGCAGTGGAGAATTTGTATCTGGAATCCGGAGACCGTGTCAGTGTGGCGCCAGATTCCGGTATGCGTATGAAGCTGGACGATGATAAATATGTGATGGCAGAGGCAGACACAATCTTTTCTGTTGAGGCGGAAGGGAACGAAGCAGATTCCAAGACGAGAATCTGTCTGGAACATGGCGCCATAACTAATGAGATTCAGCATCCTTTAAGCGCGGGGTCCCAATATGAGACTTCCACACCAAATTCTGTCATGGCGGTTCGAGGAACTATATATCGTGCGGAATTATATGTTGATGAAAACGGTGATATAAATACCAAATTATGTTGTTTTCAGGGGAAGGTCGGAACGACTCCCGTTCTTCCTGACGGGACGTATGGGGAAGAGGTGCTGGTTCCGGCAGGAAGTGAGCTGGTTATATACGAGGACGGAACCGTGGACGGTCCGAGAAACATTACATACGAGGAGCTTCCGGTGCAAGCTCTCCAAAATCTGAGAAGTATGTCGGAAAACGGTCAGTCCATGACAGGTATTACATTGGAAGACTTAACGGCTTTAACTGATGAGATGGCGGATATAAGCGCAGAATCCGAAACGAGCGAACCGGAGCAGGCGGCATCGTCTGATGCAGTGCAGGATTCCGGACAGACCGATACGGATGAAGATACAAACGAAGATACAGAGGCGGAAGAAAAAACAGTAGTGAGCAATACGACTAAGAGCGCTTCTGCGAAGACGAATGAGAGTGCGGCTGACTCAGAGGCGCAGCCGGAGGAGACAGAAAAGCCGGAACAGACGCCAGCGACAGCGGAGGATACAAAACCTAAGACAACGGAAACTGCAAACGGCAGTTCAAGCAGTGACAATGGAGGCGGAGACAATTCTCAGGACACGAATCACGGCACAGGTTCGAATAACAATCATAAGCCGGATCATGATAAACCTGATTACCGACCGGTGATTCCGCCGCAGATTGTAACGCATATAGTAACTTTTGAATATCAAGGAGATACGTTTGCCACGCAGGAAGTAATAAGCGGTCAGACGGTTTCGGAGCCATTACTTGTTCCGGCGCAGAACGGGGAATGGGATTTCGATTTCGGGACTGTGATTCAGGCGGATACAACAATAAAGTGGATAGATAATACTTGATTTCGGAAGGATATTAGATAGAATATTATGAAACATCTGAGCGGAATGAAAGCGGCGGCGTTTACAGCCGCCGTTATTCTGGCATCTCTTACATTTCTGTATTTTGGCACAGCGGGCTTTCTGGATATGGGAATATCCGACAGGCTGAACCAGAGAGAGACTGTCACCAACAAAAAAATCTATATTATCGGAATTGACGATAAAACCTTGGAACAATATGGTCCCGTTAACACATGGAGCAGGGAGATTCCGGCGAAGCTGGTATCGATATTGAACAGCGTAGAGGACGCGCGTCCGGCGGTCATCGGCTTCGATGTGATATACAGTGAAGAAGCGGATAAGGAAGCGGACGATTATTTTGCTAAAGTCTGCGGGGAAGCCGGGAATGTTGTTGCCGCCATGAGTTTTTCTTTTAAAGAGCAGCCGGAAAAAGGTGAAGACGGCAAAATTGTCTATAACCCTTATTATGTGGATTATGTGATAGAGCCTTATGCCAGTCTGAAAAGTGAAGTACTGTGCGGTTTTGCCAACACTTTCGTAGACACGGACGGATATGTGCGTCAGGCTATGGCGTATCTGGATCACGAGGGAGAAAGAAAGTACAGTCTCTCATCCAAAGTCTATCAGGTCTATCAGGAGAGTAGAGGAGAAGAACCGGTATTTCCGGACACCTACGGAAGAAATAACAGATTCTATTTTACCTATTCCGGTAAGGCGGGCGGGTACAGCGTAGTTTCCATGGCTGATGTACTGGACGGGACTGTGGATGCCGCAGTCTTTCGGGATGCGGTGGTATTAGTGGGAGCCTATGCCGTTGGAATGCAGGATTCCTACATGCCGGCTATTGCGCATAACAGCCAGATGTACGGGGTGGAAATACATGCAAATATAATTGAGGCTTTGCTGGAAGGTAAGACGCAGCTTCCGGTATCGCCCTTTGCCTATGCGCTTGCGGCGGCGCTTCTGTGCGGATTGTTCTATCTGTGCAGTGAGAAGATGCGGCTGCTGTACTCGACAGTTCTTATGGCAGCAATGATAATCAGCAATTTCATATTTGCAAAGGTAATGTATACGCAAGGCAGGATTGTTCCGACCATACTTGTACCGGTTTGTCTGCTGGCGATTTATTTATTACAGATGGTGCGCGGGTATTTGTCAGAAATCATGCGCAGACGGCGTGTGATCAATGTGTTCAAACAATATGTGGCGCCTCAGGTGGTAGACAAGATTAGTAAGGATAAGGACTTTGAACTGGTGATTGGCGGGGAGAACCGTCATATTGCTGTGCTGTTTGTAGATATCAGAGGATTTACGACCATGTCGGAGAGTCTTAAGCCGGAGGAAGTGGTGGAAATCCTAAACGAGTATTTGGGACTTACCACAAAAGCAATCTTTGATAACGGCGGAACGCTTGACAAGTTCGTAGGGGACGCTACGATGGCGGTTTTCAATGCGCCTTTTGATTTGGATGATTATATTTACCGCGCGATTTCTACTGCATGGGACATGCAGGCAGGAGCGAATGCGATTGCCGAGAAATTCCGAGCCAGATATGGTAAGAGCGTATCTTTCGGTATCGGTATAAACTGCGGTAATGCCGTTGTGGGAAATATCGGTTGTGACTTCCGTATGGACTATACGGCAATCGGCGATACTGTCAATACGGCGGCGAGACTGGAGAGCAATGCGCGTCCGGGACAGATACTGATTAGCAGCGAGGTCTATGAGGCGGTCAAGGACAGAGTCGCCGTGACGCCAATCGGAGAGATTCCCTTGAAGGGAAAGAGCAACGGCGTCTTCGTATATCAGGTGGATAATGTAGAAAATCATTGATAAAGAAAGCGAGAGAAAATGAATAAGCTGTATTTGGTTCCCGACAGGGGGGATATGGATAGAATGTGCAGTCTGGCTAAGGAATACGGATGCGCATTCGAATATAATGATTTCTTTAAGGCGGATGTGATGGAAAATCCCGGGAAGCAGAAGGAAATTATTGCGGACTACGGAAAGTTTCGGCATGATTTTTCACAGGATACGATGCACGGGGCATTTCTGGACGTGACCATACACAGCGATGACCCGCGGATTAAGGAAGTATCTATGCTTCGGGTCAGACAGTCTATGGAGACGGCAAAGCGCATGGGTGTCAAAGGCGTTGTGTTCCATACAGGGAGACTTGCCGGATTCCGCGTATCGAATTATCTGAGAAACTGGTGTGACAGGAACGCCGCATTCTTTACGGAGATTGCCGCCGAATATCCGGATCAGCAGATATATATGGAAAATATGTTTGACGAAGCGCCGGATATTCTGGCAGGGCTGGCGGAAAGGATGAAGGACATAGAGAATTTCGGAATATGTCTGGATTATGCGCACGCCATGCTTTCAAAATGTCCGGGCGATGAATGGGTTAGGACGCTGGCGCCTTATATCCGTCATATGCACATTAACGACAACGATTTGGAGAATGACCTGCATCTTCCTGTGGGAGACGGGCGGCTGGACTGGCAGGAGTTTGACCGGCTTGTCAGGAAGTACCGGATAGAAGCGCCGGTGCTTGTAGAAGTAAACGGGTATGAAGCACAGAGAAAATCATTGGAATATATGCGGCGCAGCGGCATATATCCGATGAGCAAAGAGAGGGAGAGATAAGATGCATTTACAATACGAAGATTTTGAGAAGATAATGGATATTGGAATACGTCTTTCTACAGAAAAAGACAGAAACCGTCTGTTGATGACCATTTTGGATAAGGGAATGGAAATTACAAACTGTGATGCCAGCACCTTGTATCTGTACGAGAATAATGAACTGATCTTTAAATATATGAAGACGCTGTCTATGGGAGTCAGCCGGGGAATGGGAGGAGAAATCATTGATTTACCGCCGGTCCCTATGAAGGAAGGAAATGTGTGCGCTTATGCGGCGCTTCATCGTGAAGTGGTCAATATATCTGACGTCTATACCAGCAGCCGGTTTGATTTCTCCGGTCCGAGACAGTATGACAACCTGACCGGGTATCGCACGCAGTCGCAATTGGTCGTGCCGCTTGCCAATAATGAGAATGAATTGATTGGCGTGCTGCAGCTTATTAATGCGATGGAGGAAGACGGGACAGTTGTTGCTTTTGACGAGCAGTATGAAATCATCATCCGTGCGCTGGGCGCCATGGCGGCGATTGAACTGACGAATCTTTCCTATTTGGAAGCGTTGAAAGAACAGATTTATTCTTTTGTGGAGGCGCTGACAACGGCGCTTGAGGAGCGGACGCCGTACAATGCCCTGCACACGAGAAACGTTGAGAAATATGCGAGTCTTCTGGCTGATTATATTACGCACTTACATAGAGAAGGCAAATGTGAAGAGACGTTTGATCCTGCGAGAAAAGAACAGTTGATGCTGGCGGCTCTTATTCATGATATCGGCAAAATGGTCGTGCCGCTCAGTATTATGAACAAATCCACCAGACTGGACAAGGAACTTGAGAAGGTGGACGACCGTTTCGCGCTGCTTACGGCGCTGTACGAAGTTGATATGCTGCGGGGCAGAATTACGCAGGAAGAATACGAAGAGATTGCTGCAGAGCTTCATTCGGAACTTGCATTCATCCATGAAATCGATGTGATCGACTATGTGGATGATGATGCCTATGAGCACATACAGAGACTTGCCGGGAAAAAACATGTCAATGAAGACGGAACAATACTTTCCTATCTGACTGACAGAGAAGTCGCCTGCCTGAGTATCAGGAGCGGCACGCTGACGATACAGGAACGTAAGGAGATGGAGAATCACGTTGTCATGACTTCCAAGATTTTGGAGAAAGTACAGTTCTATAAAGGATTTTCCATGGTGCCCAAATGGGTTGGCGCCCATCATGAATATCTGGACGGCAGCGGTTATCCGAAGCACTTAAAAGGTGATGAACTTGATTTGGAGACAAGGCTTCTTACGGTAGTGGATATCTATGATGCGCTTGCCGCAACGGACAGACCTTATAAGAAACCGATTCCGAGAGACAAGGCAATCGAGATCTTAAAAGGTATGGCACAGAAGGGCAAGGTTGACTTAAGACTCGTGGAGTGGCTGGACGAGGCGCTTGCGGCGGGCCTTCCTGAAGGTGAAACAGCGGACAAGGCATTATAAAAAACTTAAAACGGAGGAAAGCATGGATATTATATTAAAACTGAAAGAAGAGCTGAAAGTAGAAAAATGGCAGGTGGAAGCTGCCGTGAAATTGATAGATGAAGGAAACACGATTCCTTTTATCTCCAGATACAGAAAGGAAGCTACCGGCTCCCTCAACGATGAGGTGCTCAGAAATCTGGATGAACGACTGACCTATCTGCGTAATCTGGAGGAAAAGAAGGAACAGGTATTAAAGAGCATCGAAGAACAGGGGAAACTGACCGATGAATTGAAGGAACGTATTGTCGCCGCCGAGACGATGGTGGTAGTCGAAGACTTATATCGTCCGTACCGTCCGAAGAAAAAGACGAGGGCGAGCGTGGCGAAGGAGAAAGGGTTGGACGGTCTGGCACAGTTCATTCTGGCGCAGGAGACTACGGAACCCATTGAGAATGAAGCTGAGAAGTATATCCGTGAAGATGAAGACGCTGCAAAAACCGTAAAAACAGCGGCGGAAGCGCTGCAGGGGGCGAAGGATATTATTGCTGAAATGGTATCTGATGAAGCGGATTACCGTATCTATATCCGCGGAATTACCGTGGAAGAAGGCAAACTGGTAAGCACGGCAAAGGATGAGAAGGCTGAGAGCGTTTATGAGATGTATTATCAGTATGAAGAGCCGATTAAAAAGGTGGCAGGACATAGGACGCTTGCCATCAATCGTGGTGAGAACGAGAAATTCCTTGCGGTGAAAGTGGAAGCGCCGGTGGAACGTATTTTGCAGTATCTGCGTACGAAAGTGATCACAAAGGACAATCCGGTCACAACTCCGGTTCTGGAAGATGTGATCAAAGACAGCTATGACAGGCTGATTGCACCTGCTATTGACAGAGAAATCAGAAACGACTTGACGGAGAAGGCGGAGGATGGAGCAATTTCCGTGTTCGGTAAGAACTTAGAACAGCTTCTTTTGCAGCCGCCGATTGCCGGTAAGGTCGTTCTCGGCTGGGACCCGGCGTTCCGTACAGGCTGTAAGCTGGCGGTCGTGGATGAGACGGGCAAAGTATTAGACACGAAAGTAATTTATCCGACGGCACCGCAGAATAAAGTTGCGGAGGCGAAAGCAGAACTGAAGAGACTGATCAAGAAATACAATGTATCCTTGATTTCCGTGGGCAACGGGACAGCATCCAGAGAGTCCGAGCAGGTCATCGTGGAGCTGCTCAAAGAATTGGATAAGCCGGTACAGTATGTCATCGTCAATGAGGCGGGCGCATCCGTGTATTCCGCCAGCAAACTGGCTACGGAAGAGTTTCCGAATTTCGATGTCGGGCAGAGAAGTGCGGCTTCTATTGCGAGAAGACTACAAGATCCGCTGGCGGAACTTGTGAAGATCGATCCCAAGTCCATAGGCGTGGGGCAGTATCAGCATGATATGAACCAGAAGAAACTGAGCGAGGCGTTAAACGGTGTGGTAGAGGACAGCGTAAACAAAGTAGGTGTGGATTTGAATACGGCGTCGGCATCTCTCCTTGAATATGTCTCCGGGGTGACGAAGGTGATTGCCAGAAATATTGTGGATTATCGTGAGACGAACGGCAGATTTACCAACAGAGCCCAACTCTTGAAGGTGGCGAAATTAGGTCCGAAAGCCTATGAGCAGTGCGCCGGCTTCATGCGTATTACGGACGGAGACAATCCGCTCGATGCAACCAGCGTTCATCCGGAATCTTATGAGGCGGCAACGAAGCTGCTCGATAAGATGGGGCTGACGATGGAAGACGTGAAGGAAGCGCAGAAGAAAGCGGCGGCAAACAAGGTGGCAGGCAGGAAAGAGACTCCTGTCAAAGAGAAGAAAAAACCACAGCCTAAGGTGGTCATCCGTAATACGAATACCGCTATGGGCAAAGCCTTGGCGGCGGCAATGGGCGGCGTGACGTTTGCAAATGATTCTGACACAGATGTCAATTCCAGCAAAGGAGCAGGGAACGCTAAGAACGGCGGTAAGACCGAGATTACGGTCAGCAGTCTGGAGAAGAAGATTAAAGATAAAAAGAAGCTTGCGGAAGAACTTGGTATCGGTGAGATTACGCTCACAGATATTTTAAAAGAACTGGAAAAACCGGCGAGGGATCCGCGTGACGATATGCCGGCGCCGATTCTTCGAAGCGATGTACTTGACATGAAAGACTTAAAACCGGGTATGATTCTGAAGGGAACCGTGCGAAACGTCATAGATTTCGGTGTGTTTGTGGATATCGGCGTGCATCAGGACGGGCTTGTGCATATCTCTCAGATTACCGATAAGTTTATCAAGCATCCCCTCGAGGCGGTGAGCGTGGGCGACGTGGTAGATGTTCAGGTGCTTACCGTAGACGTGGCGAAGAAGCGAATCGGACTGACGATGAAGATTAAGCAGGAAGCGTAGATGATTCACCTTTTTCTGATATGCTAAGAAAGTTCTAAGAGGTTATTATGGCTACAATAAAAGAGATTGCCCAAATAGTAGGCGTTTCGAGCGCCGCTGTGTCAAGAGTGCTCAATTATGATGAAGGAATTTCGGTCAGCGCAGATACGAGAGCGGCTATTTTTGCCGCAGCCGAGCAGGTTGGTTACAAGAAACGTGTCATTTATCCGAAGATTGACCATGTGGCGTTACTGTATTTTACGGAGGAGGAAGATGAGCTGGAAGACATTTTCTACAGTAACGTCAAAGAGGAACTTGCAAAACAGGCAAAACAGATGAATATTCAGCTGAGCGTCTATACAAAAAAAGACGGTATGGATGCGATTCCCGATGATCTGAATGCCTTTGTGGCGATCGGCTGGCTGAACAGACAGGAAATTAACAGATTATACCAGATCTGCCCAAAAGGCGTTTTCATCGGGACGTCTCCCGATGAAAAACTTTTTGATGCGGTCAGACCGAATATGGATTCCTTCGTGACACAGATTGTAGATTATTTCGTACAAAAAGGTCATAAGTCCATCGGCTTTATCGGAGGACCGGACAGAAATATTGATACGTTGCAAAAATCCATGGATATCCGAGAATGGTCTTTCAGGCAGAGCGCGCAGTACTATCAATGTCTCAGAGAGGATTATATCCTAATCTCAGAGAAGTTTACCGTGCAGGAAGGATACCGTTTAGGGCAGAAGCTTGCGCAGATGAAGGAGTTTCCGACGGCGCTGTGCGTGGCGAGCGATACGTTGGCGGTCGGGGTCCTGCAGGCGCTCAATGAGGCTGGGATACAGATACCGGAACAGATTGCGGTTTTCAGTATCAATGACGTGAGTACTGCGAGATATGTCTCTCCTCCGCTCACGACGATCCATATCGATATCCCCAGCATTTGCGAGACGGCATTGGATTTGTTACGAAACAGGGTGTTAAACGGCGGAGTGATCACCAAATCCATTTTTGTCAATGGGATTCCGGTTTATCGCAAGAGTTGTTAGGTTGTTCTGGTTTGGATGAATTTAGAAATGGGAGATGCGATAAAATTTTGAAAGTTGTAGTTTTTGACTTGGGCGGAACATTAATGCAGTATGTAGGAATGTCTCACTCATGGGAGGATTTTTATTATCAGGGATTTGAAGAAATTATACGGAAATTCAGGCACCCTGTTTCACAAGAGATTGTTGAAAAATCATTTCAAATGCTAAAAGAATTTAATCCGAGAATTCATTATAGAGAGGTTGAGTATTCAGCGGAATATATATTTACAAAAATATTAGAACCTTGGCATATGGATATTCCTGTTCAAAGCTGTATAGAAACTTTTTGGAGTGGATTACGATTAAAGGCGGAAATATATCCCGAGACAATTAATGTGTTACAAGAACTTAAGGAAAAAGGTTATGCAATAGCTGCATTGACAGATTTACCAAGTGCGATGCCTGATGATATTTTCAGGAAGGATATCTCAGAACTTTTGGGCTATTTTGATTACTATGTTTCATCTTCTGTTGCAGGATATAGGAAGCCGAACTGTAAAGGATTGCAAATGATTTCTGAAAGATTTTCCGTTCCCATCACAGAGCTGATTTTTATTGGAGATGAAGAAAAAGATAGAAAAACGGCAATGAATGCTAATTGTAAATTTATTTGGATAAGGCGTACAGAGAAGAATATAGAAAGTATTGGTAATTTGTATGAATTATTAGACGTTTGTATTCTGAATTAGAGATTGACGCTGTAAAATATCAACCAGAACATTTTGTAGTGAGCTATCGTAACGATGACTTTTTTAACTCAATATTTGAAAGAGGCAATCAGGATATTCTTGTGGCAGAAGTTAATGGAAAAGAGTTTGAGAAAGATACGGAATTCCAGTTTGCATGTGGAATGTGTAATATTTATGCACACGATTATGATATAATTGACAATGACATTATATGGGAAACGATTACAGAAGAAATTCCGGAACTTAGGGAAAAATTGCAGGCAATATTTCAAACACTTTGAAAATGGTAGCGAACGAGTTCAAACCGTTTGAAGACAAAAAAGAAACCTCATCCTTCCCGCAATGTCACTAAGTTAAGATTAATAAAAAGGCTTCTATACTATATCAAAATAGTATAGAGGTCTTTTTTTACATTATGTATGAATACAAACGGAGAAGATAATGGATTAACAATACTTGCTGAAGATATTTCAATTGACAAATTCCTCGAAAAATGCTATATTGCATATAGTAAATAAATTATTTAAAATATAATAAATTATTTACTTGCAGAAAAAGACACGGTAAAGGAGAGGAACGAAATGAAAAGAAGGTTATGTATGGGGTTGGCGGCAGTATGTATGCTTATGGCGCTTTCGGGATGCGGTAAAACAGAAGGGGCGCAGGCGGAAGACGGAGCGGCGAAAGAGAGTGCGGCGGCTACGGCGACAGCTGATGAAAAAGGAAACTATTTGGTAAACGGCAGTTTTGAGGAACCTGATTTTACAGGATGGAATGTGACAAATATTGACAATGTTACGGAAGAACTGGATATTTATACGAGAGAGACGGACTGTTTTGAAGGAGTGCAGTCGCTTCACTTCTATTCGGGCAGCAGCGACGTCAATTTCACGGCGGAGCAGACTGTGTCCGGTCTGGAAGCGGGAACTTATAAGATGACAGCGCACATTCAGGGAGATACGGCAGGGGATGAAAATGCTTCTGTTTATTTTTATGCGATCGTAAACGGCGAAACAATCAAGGCGGATGCGTCCCTGAACGGATATGTGAACTGGTATACGGCGGAACTTGCAGAACTGAACGTAGAGGATGGAGAAGTCACCGTAGGGGTAAGCGTTAAGATTGCTCCCGGCGGCTGGGGAACGATTGATGACATCACATTGGTAAAGGAGTAGCAGATGCAGTTTATAAAAGGGATGGATGTATCTATGTTGAAAGAATTGGAGGACTATGGTGCATCCTATTACTTAGCAGGCAATAAAGGAGAATTATTTGATATATTAAGCAGATGCGGCGTTAACATGATCAGGCTCAGAATATGGCAGGATCCTTACGATGAGGAAGGTAAACCTTACGGCGGCGGAATGAACGATTTGCAGACTACAATTGAGCTTGCCGGTCGTACTGTCCGCAGTGGGATGTCTTATCTTCTGGATTTCCACTACAGTGATTTCTGGGCAGATCCTGCGAAGCAGGTGAAACCCAAAGCATGGAAGAATCTGCAGGGAGAGAAGCTGGAAACGGCAGTTTACTTACATACGGTTAATATATTAAAAGCATTGAAGAACGAAGGGCTCGTTCCGGCAATGGTGCAGATCGGAAATGAGATTACAAACGGTCTGCTCTGGCCGGACGGTCACAGCGACCACATAGAGACGATGGCATCTCTTTTGCAGGCGGGAATCAGAGGGACGAGAGAAGTATGTCCGGATACCAGAATTATGCTGCATCTCGACTTCGGAACGGATAATGAGATGTACCGTAAATGGTTTGACAGGATTATGCCTTTTGAATTAGATTTCGATGTGATCGGAATGTCATATTATCCGCATTGGAATGGGAATTTACAGCTTCTTCTTGATAATATGAACGATGTGAGCAAACGATATGGGAAGGATATCATTGTGGCGGAGACGTCTATCGGTTACACGACGGACGGTCTGGGCTGCAAAGGGATTGTTTTTTCCAAGGAACAGGAGAAGGCGACCGGGTATCCTGCCACAATGGAAGGACAGGAAGCTTTTCTAAGAGATCTGTACCGTACAGTCAGGAGTGTTGAGAATCAAAGAGGAATCGGTGTTTTCTACTGGGAACCTGCATGGCTTCCGATTCCGGACTGTAAATGGGCTAATCAGAATGGCTGCGACTATATGAACGATAAGGCGGAGACGGGCAATTCCATGGCGAATCAGGCATTGTTTGACGCGTCAGGAAATGCCAATACAGCTTTGCAGAATTTGAAAACAATGTAGGGAGGTTACAGGATGAGAAGAAAGATTATAGCAGTACTTACGCTTGGAACGCTTGCTTCCTTGGGACTTTCGGGCTGTGGCGCCGGTAAGGCAAACGATACGAAGCTCACAGTGTGGACGAATATGAGCGTGGAGGCGGACACAATCCAGAAATATGCCGATGAATGGGCAGAGGCTAACGGATATGAAGTTGAGATAGTCCATCAGTCGCCGTCGGTACAGCAGTTTGCGCAGGCAGTTAACAGTCCCGACGGTCCCGATGCGGTTGTCGGTATTCCGAATGACCAGCTGGCGGACTATGTCAATGCGGGACTGGCGGCCAAGGTGCCGGATGATTTGTATCATGACGAGGATTTCTCCGAGGCGGCCGTGCAGGCGTGCTATGTAGGAGGAAGCAGATATGCCGCGCCGCTCTCCGTGGAGACGACAGCACTATTCTACAATACCGATCTGGTATCGCAGGTTCCAGATACATGGGAGGAATTGGTGGAACAGGCGGCTAAGGACGGCGGTGTGTCGTTTGATGCCACAAGTATATACTATGATCTTGGGTTTGTCAGAGCTTGCGGCGGTTATATTTTTCAATATGAAAACGGCGCTTATGATGTTTCTGATATCGGTTTAGCAAATGAGGGCGCCGTCAAAGCGTATGAGTTTATCAACGATTTATGTAACGAATATCATTTGTTATCCGCAGACGTTACGGCGGACATCGCAAGAAGCAACTTCCAGAACGGACAGACGGCGTATTTTATCGGCGGGCCATGGGATATCGACGGATTTACATCTGCCGGTACCAATTTCGGCATATCGAGGATGCCTACGTTTAACGGACAGCCTTTTGTCACACCGGTCGGAACTCAGATCAGTTTCGTGAGCAACAAGAGCAGCAAGCAGGATAAAGCATGGGAAATGATCATGTACCTGATAGACAACGGTGCGATGGAGATGTATGAATCCGGCGACAGGATTCCGGCGAAATTATCCGATCAGGCAAACGAGACGATACAGGGGAACGAGTATTCCAAGGCATTCATCGCCCAGATTAATGACGGAGAACCGATGCCGACCGTATCTGAGATGGGACAGCTTTGGGGAATCCATACGAATAATATCCGTTCCATGTGGACGGGAGAGCTGACACCGGCAGAGGCGGCGGACAATATGGTGAAGCAGTTGGAGGAAGCGGTTGCGCTGATGAATTCAGGAAAGTAGTGAGATTATGAGAAAAAAGAACAATCCAAAGGCATACGGGTATCTTGCGCCGGCATTGTTATCAATACTGGTCGTTACCTGCCTGCCCATCGTGTATACGATATTTATTTCATTTACCAACTATAACATGTATCACTTAAGCGATTTTTCCTTTGTGGGATTGGAGAATTATATTACCGTACTGACAGGGAATATCAGGCAGGTTTTCTTTCCGGTGCTCGGCTGGACGGTATGTTTTGCACTGATCAGTACGGCGGGTTCCTATGCGATGGGGCTTATTCTGGCGATCCTTTTGAATAATCCGCGTATGAAGGAATCAAAGATATACCGTTCCATATTGATCGTTCCGTGGGCGCTGCCGTCTACCATAGCAATTCTGGCATGGCAGGGACTTTTGAATGAACAGTACGGCGGTATTAACAATCTGCTTCACGCAGCCGGTATCGCGTGGAATATTCCGTGGCTTACAGATCCGTTCTGGGCACGCACAGGTATAATCATCGTCAATATCTGGCTTGGTTTTCCCTATATGATGAATGTTTGTCTCGGAGGCCTGCAGGCGATTTCCAATGACTATTATGAGGCGGCAAGGATTGACGGCGCAACGAAATTTCAATGTTTTAAGAGCATTACGCTGCCTATGGTGACCAAGCTTTCGATACCGCTTGTCATATCCACTTTTGCGTCGAATTTCAATAATTTTGGCAATATCTATATGATTACACAGGGCGGACCGGCAAGGGTGGATAATCAGTTCGCCGGATATACGGATATTCTGGCGAGCACCACCTACAAAATGACCACTTGGTCAAACAGGTATGAACTATCGGCAACTTTCAGCGTGCTGATCTTTATTATTGTCGGTACATTTACACTGATCAATATGCATATGTCCGGCTCGTTTAAGGAGGTGGATTAAGAATGAAATATCGTGAAAAAATGTCCCCTTCGGAACGCAGAAGTTTGTGGATGAGCAGACTGGTAATATGGATTACGATGGTAGTGGTAATTTTTCCGGCATTGTGGATTGTGATGTCGTCATTTTCGGCGGGAGACAGTTTCTTTTTATCCTCTCTATTTCCGCAAAAATTAAGTACGGAGCATTATGTGAAGTTATTTACAGAGACCAATTTTGTACTGTGGGTCTGGAACTCCCTGAAATTGTGCCTGATCGTGGCGGTCATTCAGCTTGTTTTAACTTCTTTGGCAGCTTATGCTTTTGCGCGGTTGCGCTTTACAGGAAGAAAATACGGACTGATGTCGCTGCTGGTACTGCAGGTATTTCCGAACAGTATGGCAGTTGCGGGATACTATATTCTGATATATCAATTCGGTCTTGTTGACAGCAGTCTGGCACTGATTTTTGTGCTTGCAGGCGGAAGCGCTTTCAACATATGGCTTCTGAAATCTTATATTGACGGGATTCCGGTGGAGCTTGATGAGGCGGCGCAGGTGGATGGTGCAAACCGGTTTCAGGTTTTTTATAAGGTCATCCTGCCGCTGGCGATGCCGCAATTAGCGGTACTGTTCTTGTTTTCTTTTATAGCGACGTACAGTGAATATGTAATTACATCCATTTTCTTACAGACGCCGGGCAAGATGACGCTGGCTCTCGGCTTACAGTCATTTATCAGTGATCAGTTTGCTGCGCACTGGACGATGTTCTCAGCGGCTGCGGTGATTTCTTCACTGCCGATTATGATTGTGTTTATGTGTCTGCAAAGATTCATACAAAATGGTCTTGTAGCCGGTGGCGTGAAGGGTTGATAAGATCATTGAGAAGGCAATAAAAGGCAACAAAAGTCTCCAAAATATCTTGACGCTTTCCGGGAATGCGGATATGATAAAGATAGAAGTGGGAGTTTGCCAAAGAATACATAAAACGGCAATTATTTCCTTAACGAAGCATAGAATAGAAGCAGGGAAGGAGGCGCAGGTATGAGTGTAATGATGACTGGCGGCAGTAGTAACAGTATTTTTAAATCATATTCTCATCTTTCCAGCGGAAAAAGAATTAATTCGGCGGCAGACGATGCAGCGGGGCTCGCGATTGCGCAGAAAATGCAGCGGGAGGAGACGGGCTTAAGTGTCGGAGCTGAGAATGCAAAAGCCGGAATAGGCGTTCTGAATGTGGCGGACGGCGCGTTGGACGGAGTGACGGATTATCTTCAGAGAATCCGCGATCTTGCACTGCGCTCTATGAACGGTTTAAATTCCGCAGGCGATAAGAAGATTTATCAGAGAGAGATTGACCAACTGAAAGAAGGAATTCAGTCGCTGGCGAAAGATACATCTCTGAATGAGCAGAAGTTACTCGATGGGAGTATGGCGGACATGGATCTGGCGACGAATCCCAATGGCGGCGGTATGAAGATTCAGATGACGAATGCCACATTGGAGGCGCTTGGCATTGCAGACCTTGATGTGACATCCGAAGATTTCAGTCTGGACAGTATTGATAAGGCATTGGATATGGTGTCTGCGCAGAGAAGTGATATAGGGGCCTATACGAACCGTTTGGAGCATACTTTCAATTATAATAACAGAGCTTCTCTTGAACAGCTTGGTTCAAGAAGCCGTCTGGAAGATTTGGATTTTCCGAAGGCAATCTCAGAGAAGCAGAAGAAAGAAGTTCTGAACGAGTATCGGATGCTGATGATCAAACGCCAGATGCAGCAGAAGAATATGGTGACGGGAATGTTCTTCTGATCACTATGAAAGAATAACCCCCTCAAGGTATGTTAGATGCATACTTTGAGGGGGTTTTATGTGATAGAAAAGTGCTGTAATCGTGGTGGAGTTCAATGAGAATGCGACAATTTTGACCTTGACATTTAGCATGAAATAATATATGATAATTCAAACAAGAGTAATCAATGAAACGTGCAATCGCACATTCGGGCAATTTCTGCCGCTTTACTCAACACAACAAATCAAACAGCGGCGGAGGAGAATGCGGAGAAGCATGATTGTTCCATAGGACACGATTCCCTGCCGGACGAAAAAGGAGGATATGTTTATGGAACATGCAAGAATTGAAAGCATCGGAAGCGAGGGATACTTTATGACGATTGAGGGCGGGAAGAATGGAGTACGCAAGGGAAGTTATACGACTGCGGATATCGAGGCTCTTCCGGAAGGAGAGAGGGCGGAGCTGATCGACGGTGAGATGTTCATGATGGCAACGCCGACGCTGACGCATCAGGAGATATTGGTTGAACTTTCTACACAGATTTATCTGTATATTAAAAGAAATAAGGGAAAGTGCAAAATGATTCCGTCAGCTTTTGCAGTCTATATCAAAGACGATATCCATAACTACGTGGAACCGGATATCACCGTGGTCTGCGACAGGGATAAGCTGGATGAAAAAGGATGCCACGGCGCGCCGGACTGGGTGATCGAGATTGTCTCTCCGTCCAGCAGAAGTATGGACTATGTGAGAAAGCTTGTATTGTATGAGGAGGCGGGAGTACGGGAGTATTGGATTGTGGACGCCAAGCAGCGGATTATTACGGTGTATGATTTCGAGCATCAGAAAGAACCGGTGCAGTATACCTTCTCAGAGAAGGTGAAAGCCGGGATTTATGAGGATTTGTTCCTTGATATGAGGGAACTGGAATTAGGGTAAAAGTTACAGATTGGGCGATTACAGTTAGCGCTGGATACACCCGGCATGAAAAATTCCTCTTGCGATAGAGTCTCACATGGTGTATACTCGTAACTGTCAGCGGTATTACCGCATGATCATATATTTTAATATCAGAAAAAGTTCTTCGGGGTTGGGTGTGATTCCCTACCGGCGGTATAGTCCGCGACCCGCTTAAGCATGAAGGTGAACTTGTTTCGATATCAGCGACAGTGCTGATGGCGAAAACAGACCGGTTGATGCAGCAGCGGCTGATTTGGTGAAATTCCAAAACCGACAGTAAAGTCTGGATGAGAGAAGAAACAGCAGGACGACATACGGTTCTACCGTGTGGAAGATTGTTTGCTTTGATTTGTGACCCCGGAACATAGGTTTCGGGGTTTTTATTTTTGAAGCAGAACGAAGTAAGAACTTTTTCCGACAACATGATGACAGAAGCGTCTTTAAATACGTTACGGGAGGCGTTTCGGAATGGAGGAAAAAATGGGTAACGGATTATTACAAAGTATTGCGGACAATTTAGTTTTTGTATTGGTCTGCGTAGGTGTCGCAACGGGCTTGTTTTTGATTGCTTATGCAGCTGAGAAGTATGTGTATAAGCGGGACAAAGTTACGGAACGTATTTTAAGTACGAGAAAGATGACGATGATTGGGTTGTTTTCAGCGCTGGCGGTTATTCTACATATCTTTGACTTCCCGATTCCTTTCTTGGCGCCCGGCTTCTACAAACTGGACTTCAGTGAGATACCGGCACTTGTGGGAACTTTTGCTTTCGGACCGGTGGCGGGAGTTATGATTGAATTATGTAAGATATTATTGAAGCTTGTCATTAAGGGAACGAGCACCGCGTTTGTGGGCGACCTTGCCAACTTTGTCATCGGATGCAGTCTGATTCTTCCGGCATCAATCTTCTATATGTTCAAGAAGACGAGGAAGAGAGCCGTTTTGGCATGTGTGATCGGTTCCGTGATTATGACGGTATTCGGGACGGCGTTTAACGGTGTGTATCTGCTGCCGGCATTTTCTAAGCTGTTCGGTATGCCTATGGAGGCAATTATTGCGGCAGGTGCGGAAATTAACGGTAATATCAACAATGTTACGTCTTTCGTGTGTTTTGCCGTAGCGCCGATCAATATTATAAAGAGCGTGGCAGCTTCGGGAGTTACACTGTTAATCTATAAACCGCTCAGCCCGATTTTGAAGAATGCGCATGTGCCTTCAAAGCATACGGTAGCGGACAGTACGCGGACGAATGTGACGCAGTAAGGAATAGCGATATGATAAAATGTGGTCTGGTATGCTGAGACGACTGCCGGCAGAGGCAATGCTGATTGGAACGATGGCGATAGAGGCAATGTTGACGGGACAGATTTGTGCAAGCGAGGATAGGACTTTCCGGATGCAGTCAATTATAATGAGTGCATACAAGGGGTGTGAGGAATATGTCGATACAACTGATACAGCAAGCAATCTGTTATATGGAAGAACATATTTACGAGGACATAGGCTATGCCGAAGTCGCAAGATGCGTCCACATGTCGAGCTACAACTTTCACCGGACATTCAGCTTTATTGCCGGAATGACGCCTAACGAGTATCTTCGCAAGAGACGTCTTACGCTGGCGGCGCAGGAACTTCAGACAACGGATATATCGGTAATTGATGCGGCATATAAATATTGCTATGAATCTCCGGAAAGTTTTTCCAAAGCTTTTTCGCGGTTTCACGGTTCGACTCCGAAGCAGGCAAAGCAGAAAGGCGCCAAACTTCACCTGTTTAATCCTCTTGTAATCAAAATTACATTGGAAGGTGGTAGTGTTATGGATTACAGAATGGAGCACAGAGACAGTCAAAAGTTTATCGCATTGGTAAAGGCATTTCCGAACGAAATCAGCACCGACGACAATGACCATAGTATTCCGGATTTCTGGGCGGAATGTGATGAGAAGAAGCTGATTGAACCGATGAGGCAGCTTCGCTCTGATGGCAAAAAGGATTTGTATGGTTTGTGCAGTCCTGCCAAAAAGGATGAGAAGCATTTTAACTACGGAATCGGCGTTGCGGTGGATGAGAACACGGATATGACCGGAGTAGAGCGTCTGCTTAGCAGCGCTGAATCCATGGTGGCAAACGGGGCGCCCGCCGGATATTCCATGTGGGAGACAACTCCGGCGGATTATGCGGTCTTTAAATGTATGGGTCCCGACGGTGACTGCATAGGCGAGACATGGGATAAATTCTTTAAGGAGTTTATTCCGCAGACTGGATATATGCAGACAGACGATACGGACTATGAAATTTATTTTGAAAAAGGTGAAGTCGGTCTGGTTTGCGAATTGTGGGTTCCGGTTGAAAAAGTTTAATCAGTAGTTTTACACGAACGATTTATCATGAAAGGGCGTCAGTCTATAGACCGGCGTTCTTTTTATTGTAATAGCAATTATTGTGAAACGGAAAACGTTGTGATAATATTTTAAATGATGTGGTAATCATTCTGAGACATTTTACGGTTATATATTATGTAGAGATGAAAACAGAAATTAAGATAAGATTAAGGTTTTACCAATATGATTTTAAGAATGGCTTGCTATTTTATGGTATAGAAAATGTATGTGGCGGTTTGAACTTATAAAAAACTACATAAAATTTTTTACTTGAAGAAAAATGACAGGCTCATTCGTTACATATAATGGGAATAGTGTGAGAAGTACTACGATTTGCAAGGCAAATCTTTCTCACACGGGAGAAGGACTGAAATACGGCATTCTCCGCGCAGATTTTTTTAAATGATAGAACAAGAAAACAGAAAGGTGAGGTTTATATGGACGCTCTGGTTGAAATTCGGGATATGTGCAAGATATATAATCCCGGTGAGAATGAAGTGAAGGCGCTGGACCATGTGAGTCTGACGATTTGCGAGAAGGAGTTCGTGGCGATTATCGGGCATTCCGGTTCCGGCAAATCCACGCTGATGAATATGTTAGGATGTCTGGATGTTCCGACAAGCGGAAGCTATTATCTGCATGGACATGATGTAGCGGGTATGACGGATGATGAGTTATCTGATATTCGCAATCAGGAAATCGGATTTATTTTTCAGGGATTCAATCTGATTCCCAGCCTGACGG
>ERZ779631.40-NODE-40-length-44647-cov-7.569833_pt1 | contig 44647 bp, 36 predicted proteins | sample MGYA00514193_ERZ779631 | MGnify/ENA primary metagenome ERZ779631 (study PRJEB29562, sample SAMEA4376710) | mouse gut metagenome | isolation source: Cecum | study: EMG produced TPA metagenomics assembly of the A DSS colitis mouse model was used to assess the microbial...
AATCAATCGCATGAAAATGATTTTTTGCAAAAATCCCCCAGGTAATTCCATGTATTAGCTCATGCACAATAATCAAGCATAGAATGAGCAGAGGCAGCTCCACAGCAAATCCCCATGAAATACCATCTAAATTAAAACCATTCACATTATTGTAGAACCAAAATGTTAAAGCCATAAACGGAAACATGACTAAAAGACTTAAATACTTTGCTTTTTGCGTATCAATAATCACATTCTTTATTTTGTATTCTTTTTGTTGCATTTCAGAACTTAATTTTTCAAAGTAATCCTTACGTTTCAATTCTTTTTCTGTTAATTTTCTTTTATCGTTATCCATAGATGATTCCTCCAAATTTCAGTTTATCGGTTTGTAACAGGAAAACCGTGACAAAACGCTTCAAGTCTGACCAGCCGATGAACAAATGCTTCTTTATTTGTAGAATGTAATGTAGCCTGCTTTCGTCGGGTGGTCTACGATCAGGCTATCCCGTTCCTTTAATACATTAGCCGCAATCATCAAATCAGCTCCCGCTGCAACAAAATTAACCAGCATAGTAAGTATAGATACGGTCCCGGGATAGATAAGGATAAACAACACGCTGCCTATCCCCAATACGATAAAAGGTGTTAAAACGCCTATTAGGTATTGCTTCTTTCTTAATGCTGTTTTGCAGGCGCAACTCGGCATCATTGCATTAATATTGAAATGAACCGTATTCCATCCTTTACCGCTTGAAACCGCCCAGCCAATCCCATGCAATAACTCATGTATTATAGTTGAAACAGCAATAATTACAAAAAACATGATGTAAAACGAAAATCCGCTTACTTCTGATAAATGCGCTCTTTCAATCAGCAAGAAACGATACATGAAGCCAGAGATCATTACAAACGGAAGTGCATAAAGAACCCCTAAAACCATAGCTTTTCCGGATGAAATAGTAATATCTTTTTCTTGATAGCCCTTTTCTCGTAATTGTACTTTCATCTTTTCAAATTCATCACTGTAACCACTCATTCAATATTCTCCCGGCTCTGCTTATTCCTGCCAAGTTCCTTCAACGCCTCCAACGTCCCTTTCAGATTATTTGCATGCCAGTTATTAATAAACGTCCAGTCCTCCAAACTGTTTATGCCTGAACTGCGAAGCGCGCTTAATTCCGCCTGCTGCGCCATCAGTGAGATTACTTCGTCTTGAAACCGGATATCAATACGATAGTTTAATCCTTCCTCTGTTACCTGCACGCCAAGAATAGAATTATAGGGCAGCTCCAGCGCTACTTCTTTCTTGACATCCGCCCATATATCAGAAAACGGAAGCAATACGATAGATTCCTTGCAGAAGGAAAGCGCGAAGTAACTGTTCCTCAGAAGTTTTGCGATTCTGTCGCTCAAATTAACCGGCGCATAAGATACCACGATCGACTTCCCTTCCTCCGCTTCATAGCCCAGACCCTCTAACACCTGATTGATTCTTTTTGTGTTTGCCATAATATCCACTCTCCTTTGTTCTTCGTTTGATGTTGGACTCATTATAGCAACACACTTTCATAGCGGCATATTTCTTTCGCAAAATGTTAATTTGGCTTCGCCAAAAGCAAATTTCTTTGAAAATGGCAACGCCAATCACATGATTGATATTGTCATGACAGACCCGCTCTGTATTCCGTCTTCGCCTTGCGGGACAGCGGGCATTCCTCTCCCGTGTCAAGTTCCACAATCTGTTCCTTCAGATGCACCGTCCGGACATGCGCACGGTTCACGAGAAACCCCCGGTGACACCGCCAGAAATTTTCTCCAAGCTGTTTCTCAAAATGATCAAGACTGTTGTTAAACTCCAGAAGTTCATTGACAAGATGAAGTCTCAGCGTATGCTTATACCCCAACGCTTCAAAGTATAAAATATCCTGCACCGGGATATGCCGCACCGTATCAAACAATTTCAGCGTACAATAATTACCTTGTCCCGAAGGTTCATCGTGCAGTCTTTCCTGAATGCTCTCGAAGCATTCCCGTACCCTCACAGACATTGCGTTATAGTCACCTTTTACAATATAATCCAAGGCCTCCAAGCGAAGGCGGAATGTCTCAAACGCCAAATCGCCATGCGCCGTGATGAACACGATAAAGCCTCTGGGGTCGTACCGCCGCAATTCCTGCGCAAGCGCCAGACCACTCATCTGCCCCGGAAAATCTATGTCTAGGAAATAAACTGCCGGAACTGTGTCCTGCCGCTGCATATCCAGCAATCCTGCCGGGTTATCCGCCACCCGCACCGGTCCCATATCCGCGCCCAGAATCATGATCTGATCCGATATGATCTTCTTTAGATGTGTACTGATGACTTGTTCGTCATCGCAAATATATACGGGAATCATGCTTTCCTCTCTCTATCCGTTATCATTTTCTGATATGAATCCTAAACTAGTCTTACACTGTCTATCTGTTCTCTTTGCAGACTGCACATACCGCTACACAGACTGCATAGGCATACGCAGTTCCTGTACAAAAAATCCGTCGCGCAAGTAAGTCCTCGTAACACAGCCGGGATAACGGGATATAATCTTACGGTAACTGCTAAGTCCGGTTCCGCGGCCGCTTCCTTTGGTAGTATAACCTCTTTCCGCAATTGCATTTAAATCCGGCTCCGTCTCATAATTGTTGACTACCGCCACATAAAGTTCCCTTTCTTCTTGCAGCAATACAAGTCGTATCTGCCCGTCTTTAAACGGAACTGCCTCTATTGCGTTGTCGATCAGAATCCCCAGCCCACGCAGGAAATCCGCCGTCTCCATCACCTGCTTTTCCTGCACCGGGTTCAGTACTTCCAGCGCGCTTTGAATATGCTTCTGACGCATTGCCGCCAATTTCGTAGTCAAAAGACTGCGAATGGGGTACGGCTTGATATTATTCAGACAGTCCATCTGTTTAATTTCATTTCCAAGCTTTTCATCGAAATAGCTGCTCGTTTTCTTCATAAATTCCTGTATTCCGTCAAGGTCGCCTTCCTGCGCCTGCAAAGTCAGTCCCGAGAAAAGGTTGGTCACATCATGCCGGAACGCCCGAATTTCCTGCTGCAATTCTTCCAGCAATTCCATATGCGACTGCTGCTGTGCGATCGTTTCCTCCTGCACATGGATTTTCTCCTGCCCTGCAGTATACATCGCCATAAACTGAATCCATAACAAAACCACCGTAATCAGGGAAAAGAAAAAGAGAGCGTACAACATGTTCGGCTCAGCACCGGGATAGAAGAAATCAATAAATGACCAGAAAAGCATAAAGATCCAGCCGACTGCCACCATCACCACCGTTTTGAATCTGCTGGAAAACAGCGCCGCAAAATAACGGTAAAATCCACTTTTACGAAGTATGTACGCCGCCAGAAAAGCAATAAAAAATCCCCACAGTTTAGGAAGGATAATCGTTATAAAAGTATAGAGATACATTCCGCCAAACAGGGGACTGTAAGTTGCTGCCGCCGTAGCGACTACGTCATCTGCCGTATTTATAACGAAATGACTGAGCATAGCTGCCGTCAATCCCTGTAGAAAGGGAACGCCATAACATTTCCGGATCACGATTCCCAGTGCCGCCGCCCCCACCGTATATCCTGCGATTGCAAATAGCAAAGAGAAATATGGTCCGAACAGAACATCCTCGTCAATCAGCCATGTTGACAAAAGCACCACCATTACATTAACCAAAGAGGAGCACACCGCATAGATGAGGAACGGACGAATCCTTACTTTCTTACCGACGATACCGACGCACAGCCAGAACAAACCGAGTCCTGACAGGATAAACACAAAAATAACGACCGAAATGCGAAATGAAAAAGGCATAGTTTACAGCTCCTTGATATCTGTTTTGCTTTTTTCATTTTACTATTCCGGTCATCATTTTTCAACTATGCCATAGCCCTGATAATTGCTTTCATCCAGTTTGCAAAGATATGGAAACAATCCGGCACGTTGGCGTCAATTGCCGCAATCATTGCCTGATGGTCAAAGCTGCCGTCTGCCGCCTGTACTTCTTCATAAATACTGCCTACCGCTTCACTAAATCCCAGCGCAATATTTCCATGCGCCGAGTCGCCGATGGCAACCTGCTGCCCGACGGCAAGCGCACCAAAGCTAAACTGTCCGACCGCCAGCGCGCCCATAGTGAAAATGCCCACGCTGATTGCTCCGCCGGCAATCACACCGACTGCGAGAGAGCCAAATGCAATGCCTCCCACAACACATGCCCCAAGCGCAAACAGAAGTCCGACACCCACCGGTGCCAAGGTAATGATTCCTAATCCAACAATCCCAATGGCAATCATGCCTTGTGCGGCATTGCCGATAGCGATCACACCTTTTGCCCGCACAGGCCGCAGCCCGATATTGACATGTACAAGCGGCATTCCCATGAAAGTTTTCTTACTCTTATATTCATAATGAAAAGAACCTTGCTGCCTTCCTTGTGCCATCCGCTGTTCCTGATATCCCTCAACCGATTCTTTGAGCAGATAGTCAGTGCTGACGCCAAGCATCTCGCTGATTGCCACAACCTTATCCAGTTCCGGAACGGACTGATCCGTCTCCCATTTCGATACGGACTGCCTCGATACACCTAACATATCTCCGAAGTTTTCCTGCGACATTCCTTGTTCCGTTCTGAGTCTATATATTTTTTCTCCAAGTGTCATATGATCGTCTCCTTATGTTTTATTCCTTTTTACATGTATCAATGTCTCAAGAAGAATATATCGACATTGCGGGTAGCTATCCTGATTGAATAACTGTCTTCAATCTGCCTAAATCATAAAATAAAACTTTCTAAATGACTATATAGAGCGCTTGGAAATTTGTCAACTGACAGTTGCAGGCGGCATGTAATCAGGCTTTGCTATAGGATCCTCGTCTGTACAAACTCTGCAAACCTCGGTAAGATAAATGAGACTTCTCCATATTTACTTGTATCTATAACCCCTTTGCGCTTCAGCCGGTCCCTGTATACCGAAAATAATTCTGATTTCATTTCTATCTTATCTCTGATGTTTTTTACTTTTGTTTCTCCGCTCACAGACATTTCAATGACTATCTTTCTATCAAGTTCAGAAAACTCCGACCATATTTTGCTGTACACATACTCTTCAAGATACTGGTCGTATTCCGGAAGTATCTCTTCAATTGTTTCTATTCCCTTATGATCCCAACGAAGATAACCTAACACTTGAAAGGCAAAGGGATATCCCTTGGTCAAGCCTGCCATTTCACCTGCTTTCTCTATATCCAGATGGAAGATATCCATATACTGCCTTCTGACCGCAGTATAATTTAACGGTTCCAATATCATTTTAGGCGCCCTATATAGAAAAGTAAGTGATTCTTCGTTTTGGAGATTATAAATATTGTCATATAATCCAGTCATTAGTAGAAAAATGGGATGCTCCTGCCTTAAAAATATCTGAAAAGAACTAGAAAACACTCTGACAAATTCGCAATTAGTAATTTCATCTATCGTAACCAATAATCTCTTTTTTCTTTTTTGTAGTTCTGACAGCATGATTTCAATTGCGTTCTCAATATCGGTTATGGGAGTTGCATTTTCTAATGATACGCCAATCCCCAATGCGGAAAAGTCAATCCTTGCCTTAACACAATGAGCATGCATATCCGGAAGACTGTATAATTTAGCTGCGAGGCTCTGCAAGAGATCTCTGGTCGGATTTAGTTCGATTACCACCCAATTTTCATCTCTTTTCAATTCATTTGCAATCGTTGCCATCATAACCGTTTTTCCGGACCCCCGCACTCCCGTAATCAAATATATCTGATTTGATGGCTCTGACTCATTAAAATTTTCAATAATTTTATTGGTCTGTGAAATTCGTGAAATATATTGTATCGGTTTTTTTCCAAAAGATAACGTAAACGGATTATTCATAGCAGTCCCCTTTCTGCTGTTTATATAACGTTTCATTCTTTATATAAGTTTATATAACTTTCTCTAATATATATAACTATATATAAGTATATATAACTTTTTATTCATTATATAAGTTTATATAACTTTTTGTCAACAGCCTCTATCAGACAAAAAGATTTATGAATATACAAAAAAGGCGCCCCAAAACTTCTCTTCCCGGAACACCTTTTCTTATTACTGTTACGTGCAAACTCCTATTGCATGAAATTCTTCATCTTAATGGCATCCGCCGCCGCAATGTTTGCAGTCGCCGCCGCAGTGCAGAGAGTTACCCTCCTTTTTGTCCTTAATCATGCTTCGCAGTGCAAACGCCACTGCCACCGCCACAATTGCTAATACAATTACCGTTCCCATACGATTATCTCCCACATTCATTCTTTGCGCCTATTTTACAATTATATTATGCAAAGCCGTAAATTCTAGTTTTGCTGTTTTTGGCAGTTAGTTATTCCTAATTGCCTATTAAAAAAATATCATGTGAACACCGAAATGTCAATTCCTTTTTCGACTTATTTTATGGAGGTTTTTTGAACCTGTTTTATGGAGTCCCTCTTTTTATAGAGCCTTTTCAGGGCACCTCTGTCTTTTAGGGAATCCCCATCTTTTAGGGCACAAACCGCGCAATCCGGCGGTGTGGTGTGCGGCACAATCCGCGCAGACCGCGCTGTTTCTTACCCATGGCGGCACGGCACAAACCTGCGAGTGGTTTACATGATCATTATCAATGTACACAGTCATACCGTTATTGCCATCTGTATGGAAAAGAAATGAATAAGCTTTTATATTCCGGCATCGGCGTAAAGCCCTGCCTGTATTCGCCACATCGCCGCATATTTTCCGTTCGCTCCGACCAGTTCCTCGTGGGTTCCCTTCTCCACGATTCTTCCCTTTTCCATCATATAGATGCAGTCTGCATCGCGTACCGTGGACAATCTATGCGAAATAAAAATTACTGTCTTATCTTTTGCAATCTCATTTAATTCCTGATTCAGACGATACTCAGCCAGCGGGTCTAACGCGCTGCTCGGTTCGTCCATAATAATCATATCTTGTTTACGGTATAGTGTACGGGCAATGGCAACCTTCTGCGCCTCACCGCCTGACAAGTTCACCCCGTCTTTCTCAAACTCCGTCGTCAGCGGCGTTTCAACCTGATAGGAAAGCCTGTTATCTTCCAGTGTAAAGTGCGCCTCATACAACGCTTTCTCCACCTCGTAATTTTCCTCTCTGCTTCCGTTTTCCACATCCATCAGCACATTCTCTTTCAGTGTCGCCGCATAAATCTTGAAGTCTTGAAAAACAGAACCAATGCTGCGCCGGTAATCCATGACTTCATAATCTCTGATATCTTTTCCATGATAACAGATTCTGCCCGACAGAGGATCGTACAATCTCAGCAGCAATTTTACCAGTGTGGTCTTACCTGAACCATTGTATCCTACAAGCGCAATCTTCTGTCTCGGCTCAACAGAAAATGTCACATCATTTAATACCTGTTTCCCCGCAAGATAGCCAAAATCCACATGTTCCACCGAGAGGCTGCCGCTGCCTGCCGGTACCGCCTCATTTTTATTGGAAGCAATCGTAGATTCCATTTGCAGAAATTGTCTGATCCGGTAAATGTAAGCCGCGTTCTCCGCCATTGACCGTAAGCTGCCGACTATAATTTCCACACTTGCGGATATCCGCAATACACAGTTGCGACTTGTGATAAGCTGCGCGCCTGATACAATCCGCAGTACAAGCATCTGGTACAAAAGAAGTGTCCAGACTGCGCCATCCTTGACAACGCGGGATAATACCACGTCATGCAGCAGACTATAACCAAATAGCTGCTTGCCGTATTTCTTATTAACCGCTTTTATTTTATCATTCGCGTTCGTATAATCAGCCCTGCATTTGTCCTTCATCTGCGGATATAAACGAAGTTCTCCCGCATAATCGGACAGATAAAACACTCTGTTTCCATATTCACGCTTCTGTTCATGGGTGACGCGCTCCATACGTGCTGCCACCGTCTTCTTATTTTCCTGTATAACGCAGAGCAGTTCCAGTGGAAGAATCACTGCCAATACAAGCAGTGCTGCCGGATTAATATATGCGCAATAACATACAGAACATGTTACGCCGAACAGACGCGCAATGATGGAAGTCTCAAAGACCAGATATCTGTCCATGCAGCGGTCCGTCTCTTCCGTCGCCAGAATAAATGTCTCATAGAAGTCTTTGTCATCATAACATGACAAATCTATCTCTTTCGCTTTCTCATAAATTTCCATCCGCAATGCCTGATACAATATCTGCTTCCCCCGCGGGAATACATAATGCTTGTATATCGCAAAGGTCACCGTGGAAATCGCAATTGCCGTCATCAGGATTCCCATACACCACAGGATCTTCCTAAAGTCTCCGCCTTCTTCCGCCACGGTCAGAACATAGTTAACTGCCCAGGTAAACTCGAAGAAGATCGAAACCTGCAATTTGATACTCTCAAATAAGTGGAAAGCCATAACTCCCGGCGCTTTCTTATAACAAAATTTGGTCAGATACCATTGTTGTGCCAGAACCTGCCGCCATGTAAGCATTTCTTTCATATCCTTTTCTCCCTAATTTCAGTTCGGTTCCACGAAGTAATTCTTGTATAAATCACTTTCAACCTTGATAATTTTCCGCCTGCAGGCGGTACAAGGATGCGTATTCTCCGTTCCGGCTCATCAGTTCGTCGTGCGAACCTCTTTCCAGAATCCTGCCGTTTTTCATGTAGAAAACAATATCTGCATCACGGACAGAAGATAATCTGTGCGAAATAAAGAACAACATTCTGTCCCTTCCGTACTCCCTTATGTTTTCAAATAGCTGATACTCCGCTATTGGATCAAGTGCACTGCTCGGCTCATCGAATACCGCAATCGGGCTTTCCTTCGCAAACGCCCTTGCTGCCAGTATTTTCTGATTCTGTCCACCAGAAAATACCACACCTTCTTTGGAAAACTCGCGGGTAAGTATCGTTTTTTCCTGAAGGGGATGACTTTCCACCTCTTCATACATGTCTGCAAGCTTAAGTGCACGCCATACCTTTTCCTTATCCTGTGCTTCTTCCGCGTGATGTCCCATCAGAATATTCTCCTCTATGGTGTCCGCAAATATCCTGCCATTCTGAAAAGCGGTCGCAAACAACTCTCTATACGCCTTCACCTGATATGCACGGATGTCTGTTCCATTCACCAGAATGCGTCCTTCATCCGGGTCATACAAACGCATCAGAAGCTTCATCATAGTACTCTTGCCCGCGCCATTGTACCCCGCTAACGCCACACTCTGATTCCCTTCGATCTTGAAATTGATGTCTTTCAACACATATTCTCTTTTATTCTGATTTGGGTCTGTCGAGATGCGTAACATTTCATGGTCTCGCAATCGAACTTTGCTCGATTTCTTTATTCTATAGGAATTTCCTCGGCGCCTTTCGAGTTCGCAAAGCGAATCTCGTAATCGAGCTTTGCTCGATTTTTTATATCCGAATGACACATGCTCAAATTCAACAGAGCGAATCGGCAGCTCCGGAATGATTCCGTCCTGATCCTCCGGAATCGCTGGTTCATATTCGAGGAAATTACGTGTCTGCTCCAAATATAATCCATTCTTTGCCACGGTCATGACGGAATCTGCAAACCCGATCAATGTCCATGTATTGGAATTCATCGTCGTCTGAATTACCGCCATCTGCGCAAAAGCCATCGTCCCGCTGACCAGTACGCGATAGCCGGCGTAGAGTACCGCTCCCTCCTGCAATAGCGTGAAAGTAAAGTACTGGAACAACCAGAACAGAATCATATTTCCGATACAATATCTCCCGATGACTTTTTGAATCGCGCCGACCGCTCGGTCATACTGCTTTTTCAGTAACCGGAATACATTGGTCATGCGGATTTCTTTCGCATACTCTCCCAGATGGATTGTCCTGTTAACGTAATCCGCCATTCTCTGAAATACAATATTTTCCTTTTCCATACGGAAAATCCTGCTGTTCAATATGCCGTAGAAGACAAAGTTGCCGAGAAACGGAAAGATTGTAAACAGAATTGCAAAACGGTCAATCTGATAAATGATAACCGTTGCCACGATCATAGCCGCAAATCTGGCCACAATCTGACAGGCGCTCTGAAGCGTGTCCGGCAGCTTGATATGCGCCTGACTGACCGCCATCATATATTCATTGTAAAACTCACTGTCCTCAAAGCAAAGCATATCTACCTGACATGCCTTATCATACAACATTTTGTTGATACCGACATACAATTCCACATCCGTGACAGGTTTGACATATGTCTCAAAAAACCGGTTGAATATTTCAAGCAGCGCTTCCAGCGCCACAACGCTCCAGACATATAACATCATTTTTTCGAACGGCGTTCTTTTCATCGCCATGTCGAGAATAAACCGAATGAGGACGCAAGAAATAATCAGCCAGTCTATATAGGTAAAAATCCACTGCAAAAGTTCCATAATAACACGCTTGCGGTTAATTCTCCATCCGATCTGCAATGCAAATTTACACGATTTAAATGTTCTGTATACAAAGCTGTTTTTCATGCTCTCTTTTCCCTTCCGAACTGTTTGAACACATTGTACCACATAAATATTCGTCACTCATTTTTTGTCCCCCAATCCGTTCTTTTTGTCCTCCAATTTCCATTGCATGTGTTCCGAATATTATCTATACTGAATATGGGAAATTACAGTCATTATTCATAGGGTAATATACGATATATAAAACAATGCGGAGGATTTTATGCTGCAAATTGCTATCTGTGACGACGAAACGCTTCTCTTAAATGAAATCAGGCAAATAACGGAAGACTGCTTGTCCGGTCAGAAGGTTTTCCAAATTATATCAGCCTATACCGACGGACAGACGCTCCTATATGATATTCAGGACGGCAGGCATTTTGATCTGCTGCTTCTTGATATTGAGATGCCGGATATATCAGGAATGGAACTGGCCCGCCAGATCCACAATCTTCTGCCGGACGCCCTTATGGTCTTTGTGACCGCCCACTATAAATACGCCGTGGACGCTTATGAGCTCCATATCTTCCGATATATTCCCAAAAACCAGCTAAAAGAACGGTTGTCTCATGCATTAAAAGACGCTGTCTCGCTTCTGGAAATCCAGAACACAGACTCCTACATTGTCAGCAGTCAGAATCGCCTCGAACGCATTCCGTTCAAGGAGATTCTTTACATTGAAAAAGACGGAAAGAACGCTATCTTTCATATAACCGAAACCGCAAATCGGTCTGCGCAGAAAAGTCTGTCGGAATACCGAACAGATTATACCAGACGCATTCGCAAATCGCTTACGGAAGTTTTTAATGAGTTACACTCCGAAGAATTTTACTTTATTGAACGGGGATTTATCGTAAATCTGCGGCACGTATCGGGTATTACCCGTACCGACTGCGTCCTTACCGATAAGACGCATCTGCCGATTTCCCAGAGCCGGCTGACGGAATTTAAAAGGATGTTGAATAAATATTGGAAAGACAAAGTGTGATGTGCCAAATCCAAGCAACGGCACATGGAATAGAGGCGGCAATGTTACAGACACGCAGGAATAAAATCAAATTCTTAGAACGCAAAAATCAGGTGCTGGAGGAAAATTACCATCTTCTTACCCAGCTTTATCAGAAAAATGAACATTTATACCATGACATGAATCATCATTTACAGATGATCTATCATCTTGCCAAAAATCAAGGCATGTCCGAAATTACAGAATATGTTCATTCCATCAGCACGCCAATCAACGAGCTTTCCGATATGACTTGGAGCGGCGTCGATATGGTTGACGCCATCTTAAACCACGCAATCCTCGAAGCCCGCAGACAGGGAATTATATTGAATGTAAATGTAGAATTTCCTCCAAACAGTACGATTACCTCTGACGATTTATGCGTAATTCTGTTTAATCTTCTGGATAATGCCATGGAAGCCAGCCAGCGCTATCTACGGCAGAATGAAGATACACCATCGGTCGAAATAACCATTCGCAGAATTCATCAATTCCTGATCATCAAAATACAAAACCCCTGCGTACCGCCCCGAAGGCTGTTCGGAATATTTCCCACCACCAAATCTGACCCTCTTCATCACGGAATCGGTCTGCGCAATGTGCGCGAGAAAGTTGAGAAATATAACGGCAGTCTGGAATTTGAAGTAAAGGATAATCTGTTTACGGTCACGGCGCTGTTGTTTTATGAGGAAACTATGTAGAAAAATAAATTAAAAAAAGTCATGATTATGATATTTTTTTCATTTTTTTAATTTTCTTGTCACTCAATTTTTTGTATGATTTTCTATGTATATTGTTTGAATATTTTGACAGCCAAAAAGCTGGAAGAAAGGAGTACAAAATTGAAACCTTTACAATTTATTGATGAATACGGTAGCTTTACGATAGAAAGCCCCGAAAACGTAAGCTATCTTTATTTTCCACTCGCCTCCGAAACCGGTCTGAAAAGTTCTGTTACCCCAAATCTTGGCGGTGACGCAAAAATCGACCAAGAAACTTTTCTCTTAGAGCCGGTAAGTTCCGAAAATCTGCATAACAATCGTTCGAGCAGAAACTTCTGGTGCGTCGTAGACGGCATTGGAATATATTCCGCTACAGGTTCTTCTGCCGAACAAGAACAAGCTAAATTTACCTCCGCACAGGATGAAAGCGAATTATCCGCCGGCTTCATGTGGCAGACATTAAAACGTTCTTCAAAAAAGTACCAACTAGAAACCACGGTCACTTCCTTTATTCCGTACAATACCAACGTAGAGATTATGCATATAACCGTACATAATCTATCAAAAAATGCCCGCCGAGTAACGGCTTACGGAGCGATTCCAATTTACGGACGAAGCGCCGATAACATACGGGACCATCGCAATGTAACTTCAATGCTCCATCGCATCAAAGCAACGAATAACGGCATCTATGTATGTCCGACTATGTCTTTTGATGAAAAGGGTCACCGTATCAATAACAAAATATATTATGTCTGTGGCTGTACAGGCTCAGGTCATGCACCCGCAAGCTTCTATCCTACCGTCGAAGATTTTCTCGGTGAGGGCGGCACTTATACACACCCCCGCGCCGTCTATGAAAATTATCCCGGCAAAGAAGCTCCCGCCGCAGCTGTCGGCAAAGAAGCCATCGGTGCTTTCCGCTTTGAAGAGATTTTTCTTTCTCCCGGACAAAAAACGGATTACATTCTTCTTCTTGGCGTAGAAGATAATGAAGAAAGCATCTGCGATATTTTGCAGAAATACAATACAACGCAGAAAGTGACCTCTTCTTTAGCTTCCGTCAAATCTTATTGGCAGGGCAAGGCGAACGTCAGCTTCCGCACGAAGGACGCTGATTTTGACTGCTTCATGAAATGGGTCTGCTTTCAACCGTTCCTACGCCGTTTATTCGGCTGCTCATTCCTGCCGCATCATGACTACGGACGCGGAGGTCGCGGATGGCGCGATTTATGGCAGGACTGCCTTTCACTATTACTGTTGGAACCTCAGGGAGTCGGACAAATGATCACCCTAAATTACGGCGGCGTTCGTATTGACGGAACAAACGCCACTATCATAGGAAACGAAAACGGAAGTTTTATTGCCGACCGAAACGGTATCTCCCGCGTATGGATGGACCATGCTCTGTGGGCGCTAATGACGACGAAACTCTATATTGACCAAACCGGAGATTTGGAAATTTTAAATAAGCAAGTTTCCTATTTCAAAGACGCACAAATTATGCGTGGAAACGATACCGACAATAGCTGGTCACCCGATCTCGGCAACAAACAGCTTACAATACAAAATGAAATCTACACCGGAAGTATTTTGGAACATCTCTTAATACAACAGCTTACCGCCTTCTATGAAGTCGGAGAGCATAATATTTACAGACTTCGCGGCGCCGATTGGAACGATGCTCTCGATATGGCGCAGGACCGCGGAGAAAGTGTTGCTTTTACTTGCGCATACGCAGGAAATCTGTTAGACTTAGCTTCAATTCTCCGGCTTATGGATAATAGACTGAACTATCATACCATTGATTTATGGGAAGACATTTCAATTTTACTGAATGATACACCGGATATTTACGATGATAATCGTAAGAAAAGAGAAATATTAGCGGCTTACACTCTCCGCTGCCGCCATGTCATCAGCGGCAGGCGCATCAGCTTTTCCTTGTCAGCGCTGGCGGATAATCTAACAGGGAAAGCAGACTGGCTCATGAACTATATCCGTTCCCATGAATGGATTAATGGTGCAGATGAAGACGAAGGATGGTTTAATAGCTATTATGATAACCACGGTCAGGCTGTCGAAGGCTTTTTTGACGGTAATGTGCGCATGATGCTTACGGGGCAGGTTTTTGCCATTATGAGCGGCGTGGCAGAAGATAACCAGATTCGTAAAATTATTAAAAGCGCTGACCGTTATCTTTATCGTAAAGAAATTGGCGGTTACCGCCTGAATACAGACTTCCGTGAACTTAAATTTGATATGGGACGAATGTTTGGATTTGCTTACGGGGAAAAGGAAAATGGCGCTGTTTTCTCTCACATGACAGTCATGTACGCAAATGCTCTTTACCGTCGTGGATTTGTCAAAGAAGGATGGAAAGCTTTAAAGACACTTGCAGACACGGCGCTAAACTTTGATGTGAGCCATATATACCCCGGTATTCCGGAATATTTCCGCTCCGACGGACGGGGAATGTATCACTATCTGACCGGTGCGGCAAGCTGGTTTATGATGACTATGATTACCGAAGTTTATGGTGTACGCGGAAAATCCGGAGACCTTGTTCTGCATCCGAAACTTATAGGCGAACAATTTGACGCCGATAATACTACCTCCGTCTCCGTTCCTTTTGCCGGCAGATCATTCCAAATCGTATATACAAATGCAGACCGTAAAGATTATGGAGAATATACAGTCAGCTCCGCCGACTGCAACGGAACGAAGCTTACCGTAATTGATAATTCTTATGTACTGATTCCATTTGAAACACTTACGTCATTAACAGATACATTACATAGGATTACCGTAACGCTCACCTAAGGAAAAGCGAATGTTTTCTTTTGCTAAATAAAACCACAAAATACCTCGCATTGTATGTTAATGCCAATGCGAGGTATTTTATTTTGTTTTCTCTTCTTCTACATCCCACTGAACCAGATGATTCAAATCCCTGTATTTCTTGGGAGTCATACCGACCAGTTCGCGAAATTGCTGTATAAAATGACTCTGCGAAGAAAAAGAAAGACGGTTTGCAATATCAATTAATGAATAATCGCTGTACTTAAGCAGTCTCTTTGCTGTTTCAATTTTCTGCTTGCGAATATACGCACTGACAGAATCTCCGGTTTCATTTTTAAACAATCGAGAGAGATATCCTGCTGACACCCCTAATGCATCCGCCAGCTGCGCGACCGTAATGCGCTCTTTTAAATGTGCGTAAATATATTCTTTACAGCCATTAATATATTTGGAACCCACATAATCACCGGAGACCATACGCATTTTTTGTGCATAATCCAAGACCATCTCATCATGTAGATCCCGCACCTCGCGCACCGTATGAATATTATCCAGACTCAAGATATAGAAGTCGCTCATCCGAAACGCCTGCTCCAGTGCCATACCGCTTTGCCTGCATAAACGCGCAATCATCGCCGCTGTAATTACAAAATGATATTTCATATTTGTAACCGGATCCTTAGATAACACTCCTACTCCGTCGCTATCCAGAAATCTTGCTTGTTTGCAGTTCTTCCTAACCGTCTCCACATCCCCGTTGGCTACCGCCTGATAAAACAGAATCTCTTCTAACGGTTGACGATGCTCCATGTCATCAAAATCATCGCCCGCCTCTACAAGAATCCATTCATCCCGATATCCCATGGAGCTCTCCTTCTGTGTTTTACTTTTCTACAATCTCTTCAGCAGTTCTTCTCTCTGTGCCTCATATCCCGGCTTGCCAAGAAGCGCAAACATGTTCTTCTTATAGCTCTCCACGCCCGGCTGGTTAAACGGATTCACACCAAGCAAATATCCGCTGACACCGCAGGCAAACTCAAAGAAATAGAATAATTCGCCCAGATAGAACTCATTGACTTCCGGTACATTAATCATGAAGTTCGGAACCTGTCCGTCTGTATGTGCAAGAATCGTTCCGTTCATCGCACTCTTGTTAACAAAATCAACATTTTTACCTGCCAGATAGTTCAAACCGTCTAAGTCTACCGGCTCTTCTCCGATAATAATCTCTTCCCTGCTTGTCTCAATGTTTAATACCGTCTCAAACATCGTTCTGGAACCATCCTGAATAAACTGTCCCATGGAATGTAAGTCTGTGGTGAGGTCAACGCTTGCCGGGAAAATACCCTTCTGATCTTTGCCTTCGGACTCGCCGTAAAGCTGCTTCCACCACTCAGATACATAATGTGCACTCGGTTCGTAGTTGGCAAGAATCTCTATGACTTTGCCTTTCCTCAATAAAATATTGCGAAGCGCCGCATATTTCACCGCGTCATTCTCCTCGAAAGGAGCCTCCAATGCCATCTTTCTGCCTTCTGCCGCACCTTCCATCAATTGATCAATATCCGCACCGGATACCGCAATCGGAAGAAGTCCTACCGCTGTCAATACGGAGAATCGTCCGCCTACATCATCCGGAACGACGAAACTCTCATAACCTTCTTCGTTGGCAAGATTCTTAAGGGAACCTCTCGCCTTATCGGTAGTTGCATAGATTCTCTTTGCCGCGCCTTCCTTACCGTACTTCTTCTCCGCCATCTCTTTAAATACGCGGAATGCAATCGCCGGCTCCGTAGTCGTTCCGGACTTGGAAATCATATTGATGGAGAAATCTCTGTCGCCAATGACGTCAATCAAATGCTTAATATACGTAGAGCTGATAGAATTACCTACAAAATAAATCTCCGGCGTCTTCCTGACAGACTTATCTACTACATTGTAGAAGCTGTGGCGTAAAAATTCAATTGCCGCTCTTGCGCCGAGATATGAACCGCCGATACCGATTACCACCAAGACCTCGGAATCACTCTGAATCTTCGCCGCCGCCTGCTTAATCCTTGCGAACTCTTCCTTGTCATAATCAACCGGCAAATCAATCCAGCCTAAGAAATCATTTCCGGCCCCTGTTTTTGACACAAGTACTTCTTTCGCATCAAGCGCCAGTTTCTTCATGGATTCTACTTCGTTCTCACCAATAAAAGAAGCTGCTTTAGAATAGTCAAATGTAACTTTGCTCATTTCATCCTCCATTCCGAAGTGCTTAGCCGTATCATATCTACGGCTAACCAGTTCACCTGTTTTTCTATCTGCACTACACATAAGTGTAGCATTGCATACACGGTTTTTCAAGATTTTTCCAAGTCGTCTTACTTATTATTGACTGCGTCCTCAATCAATCCGATAATCGTTCCGATCGCATCCCTCTGGTTGCTTTTACTCATCGCGTCAATATAAGTAAATCTGTTAAAATATAACTCTTGAATCTTTTCCAAAAGTAATTTGTTGGTTAAATCATCCTCATCTATCACTATACTGAATCCCTGTGATTCAAAGGATTTTGCATTCATAATCTGGTCTCCCCTGCTGCTTCCCATCGGCAGCGGAATCAGAATATTTGGCTTCTTTAAAGCGAGCAGCTCGCTGATTGCATTCGCTCCTGCTCTGGAAATCACCAGATCAGCCATGGCAAAGAGATCTTTCATCTCAGACCGGACATATTCAAACTGCTTATATCCTGATGTGGTAAGAAGAAGATTATCCATCTTTTCCTTTCCGCAAAGATGCACTACCTGAAAATCTTTCAGAAGTTCCGGAAGCACGTCTCTTACCGCCTGATTGATCGCCGCCGATCCGAGACTTCCTCCCACGACCATGATAATCGGCTTGGAAGCATCGAAGCCGCACAGTCTGTATCCGGCTTCTTTACTGCCCATGGCAAGCTCTTTCCTGATTGGAGAACCGGTCAGCACGGCTTTACTTGTCGGCAGCATACTAAAGGTCTCCGGGAAATTACAGCAGACTTTCCTTGCCACCGGAATACAGAGTTTGTTAGCAAGCCCCGGCGTCATATCGGACTCATGTATGATACACGGAATGCCTAAAGAGTAAGCAGCGCGGACCACCGGTACGCTGACAAACCCTCCCTTGGAAAAAACTACGTCCGGCTTAATTTCTTTAAGATACTTTCTCGCTTCCCTCATTCCCTTTAATACCCGGAACGGATCGGAAAAATTTTTCGGGTCAAAATATCTTCTGAATTTGCCCGTTGCAATACCGAAATACGGAATATTAAAATCTTCCATCAGCTTCTTCTCAATACCATCATACGACCCCATATAGGCTATCTCGTACTGAAGTTCGCGCAGCTTCGGAATAAGCGCCATATTAGGCGTTACATGTCCGGCAGTTCCGCCGCCGGTAAGTACAATTTTCTTACTCATTATTAAAGAAACCTCCTAATTGTCTAAGATTTCCTGTAAAGCACATGCCAGTTGATCGGGGCAGGAAGTATTCTTAAACCCGCATTTAATGCCTCTCAACTTTCCGATTGCTTCCTCAATCTTCATCCCTGAAACCAATCTGGATATTCCCTGCAGATTTCCGTTACATCCTCCCGTAAATTCTACGGACTTGATCACACCGTCTTCTACTTCCAAGTCGATCGCTTTAGAACATACCCCTTTCGGATGATAAACCATTTGTATTCCCTCCAGTTTACAATTAATATTTTCCCCGGATAATTCCTTTTTACACATTGCCAGACGCAAGATGCTTTTAACTGCGCTCATTGTACCACATCGGTAAATGCCACAGATGTAAATCATTTAGGCAGGAATTACTGTGTAATTCTTGTAACGCAAGCCGCCGGGCTTGCGTTTATTATAACACATTTTTCTATTCATTTCCAGTATGCCGGGCGGCAATACAGCGTTGAAATATACCGTAAAACAGATTAATTTAACGACGCCTTACGGCTTTTACATTACAGCTTTTCAAATATAATATAGGTATGCGGATTATTTTATCGTATCTAGGGAGGGTATGACGAATCATGTTTACAATTTTTTTTGAGCATAGAAACTTCATGGTCGCGATTCTGGCATTGCTGTTTGCTAGTATCATATGCCAGATTGTAATGGGAGTGATTTACCATCGCCTGATCTGGGAAACGGAACATATGTCCACCACCGGCAACAAATCTTTGCAGCAGCTTAAACTCAAATTTTCCGGCTGCTGTAAAATCAACGAACGAGTTTCTAATGTTACCGTTTTTGTGGACAGGTTTATCAGTCATATGAAATTCGGCATTGTTCCTTTATCCATGATAAAGCATCTGTCGGGACAACTCATGCTTCTCGCAGTTCTGGTCGCCGGAATCGGCGCATGCTTAAGCATTATACATAATGAAACTTTCCTAAGCATCGCGCCTTTTTATGTTATCAGCTTTCTCGGTCTATACTGCTATTTTGCAGTCTCCTCGCTGATTGACGTTCCCGGCAAAATCAACATACTGCGAATCAACTTGGTGGATTATCTGGAAAACCATTTGGCAAATCGTCTGGAGCAGACCGAGTTAGACATGAAGTTAGTTAATCCGGACACAAAAGAAAGTAATGAAAATCCGTCTCTCGAGACATCTGCCGTTCAGGATACTTTCGCCGCTTTTTCAGGTACGGAAATGGAAGAACTGGAATTGCTGCTGCAAGAGTTCCTTCTGTAAAAAATAATGGACAATCCCTCTTATCTCCTATAGAATGTTTAATGTACTATAATATATGTATCTACACATGAAGAGGGGGATTACATGGAAGACCTATTAAAACAGTTCAAAAAGAAATCTATCAAAAATGTACTGCCTGTCACAATTATTCTGACAATCGCCGCCGTCATTTTATTCCTTATTAACGGCGCTGCAGTGCCACAATTATTCAGCATGTTTTTCGGCGGCATAAATTTGGATGATATTCCTTCAACCCGGTTATATAATACCATTGCAAGCAGTGAAATTTCCGCTGTATATGACTGCTTTGCCGAATATGAATCCAGTGATGGACAAATTTATGAATATTATATCATTCCTTACGGTGAGGAATGGGAGAAATATATCGGCGTGCGTGTCAAGGAAAGTAAAGCACCCGATCTGGACCGCATCTGTGACGACACATGGGAGTATCTCATGGGAAACGAAGAAATTACTTTGGACAACACCGTCCTCGTCAAAGGTAACGTGCGCCTTATGGATTATGAAGAATCAAAATATTTTAAAGAATGGTTCCGGGATATGGAGTTTACCGATGACGAAATTGAGGACTGCGTTGTTGAATATGTTCTGGTAGACGATAGATTTGCCGACGATATCAGTCCGCTCCGCCTCTATCTTATGTGCGGCGTCGGCATCATCATTTTCTTAATCGGCGTCTGGGCTTTCATCAAAGCGTGCCTCGGCCTCTACCTCAAAGATATCAAGAAAGATTTTGCACAGCTTGGCGCTTATGCGGAAGGACAGATTGTCTCAGATTATGAGAATGCCTGTACATTCGGTAAGGGTATTCGTATCGGTCGTCTCTTTACATACAACACTGCCTCAACATCGCCCCGCGCGTATCTGAATAACAACATCGCCTGGTTATATCAGCATCGCACAAAGAATTACACGAACGGTCTCTATACCGGCAGCAATTACAGCCTCGTGCTTTATCCGGTAAACGGCGACGGCAAGGTGGCGGACAGTTTCGATATCAAGAAAAAAGACAAAGACAGAATCCTCGAATACTACGCGAATAATTTCCCGCATATGGTCGTAGGATTTTCCGAAGAACTCCGGGATCTGTACCATCGTGACCGGGGCGCCTTCTTAGCGCTGCGTTACGCACAGGCGCAGACGGACGCATTCGGACAGATACCTCTGCAAGGTGATGGCTTCGGGCAGACGCAGAATAGCGAATTCGGGCAAGCGTCTCCGCAGAATAATGACTTTACTCCGATGCCGTAACCGGTATAAAATAATATACGACATAAGAACAGGGCTATGCCATCAATATAAAATGGCATAGCCCTCTTTTATTTCTCTGCTTACGGCTTTTATATTTTTTTGTAATAATAGAATCCGTAAGCGGGTATTCTGACGTCATTCAGTCTGACTTTCTTTCCCGCTATCAAATCGGTATAGTCGTCCCCGTTTTCTTCTATCTGTATTGTCTTACCATATTCGCTGAAATTGAATACGCCGATTATTTTGTCGCCGTCATAATATCTTGCGATGCACAATACCGATTGATCGCCTGTCTCTATCGTCCATGCGTCCGCATCCGAAACAAACGCTTTCTGTGTCTTTCGAATCTCCTCTAACTGTTTCAATCCTTGGAAAATCCTTCCTTGCACGGTATTCATATCCTGAATATTCTCTGCCAGCTTCCAGTCCATCGCCCCACGGTGTATATAGCGTGAATCCGCCGCTTTGTCCGGATCCTCTTTATAGGTATAATCGTTGAGCTGCCCTATTTCATCTCCACTGTACAATACGGGAATACCTGACTGCATGAACATATATGCATGGAGCATCACGTCAAAGCAGATTGCCCTGTCCATGGCTTCTTCATTCCGCTCAAAGGCTGCCTTCTCAACGCCACACATAGAAGCAGTGGTTCCGCAGAATCTGGCGTCGCCGGTAACCGGATCGGCATTATATAGTTCTCCCCGGCTGTTACTGTCTCCGGCGTATCCTTGGAAATAATCGTTCAGATACTGTTTATGACTTCTCTCTTCAAATCCTTCTTTCTGCAGCGTACCGTAATCGAGTCCCCATCCGATATCATCATGGCAGCACAGATAATTCAGAAATACATAATCCTTGGGCAATGCATTAACAACATCGAGCTGCCGCTTCAGCAGTCTCACGTCTCTCGTTGCAACCGTATGCCAAGTCGTTGCCATCGTTGTGACATTGTACAGCATATGACACTCCGGTTTTTCCACCGTACCGAAATATGGCGTCACTTTCTCCGGTTCCATAACTACTTCTCCCAGCAAAAGGATTCCCGGGCAGATAATCTCACTTATGATACGCATCATGCGAACGATCGTATGTACCTGCTTAAGATTTCGGCAGGAAGTATTTAATTCCTTCCAGATATAAGGCACCGCGTCGATACGGATAATATCAATTCCCCTATTTGCCAGATAAAGGAAATTATACATCATTTCATTAAAGACGCGCGGATTTTTATAGTTCAGATCCCACTGATACGGGTAGAAAGAAGTCATCACATATTTGCCCGTATCCTCAAGCCATGTAAAGTTTCCCGGCGCCGTAGTCGGAAATACCTGCGGCACAGTCCTTTCATACATGGCAGTCTCCTCGGCAGTGTCAAAGAAAAAGTACCGGCTCATATACTCGCCGTCTCCCTGACGCGCCTTTCTCGCCCACTCATGTTCCTCCGACGTATGGTTCATGACAAAATCCATGCATACATTAATATCCTTCTTATGGCAGGACGCCGTCAAACTATCCAGATCTTTCATCGTTCCTAACTTCGGCTGGACCTTGCGGAAATCCGAGACGGCATACCCTCCGTCTGAGCGCCCTTTGGGCGTATCGAGAAATGGCATAAGGTGAATATAATTGACGTTACACTTCTCGATGTAATCCAATTTGGATTCCACACCTTTCATATTTCCGGCAAAATTATCAATATAGAACATCATGCCAAGCATATCATTCTGTTTATACCATTCCCTGTCTTTCTCCCGCATCAAATCACGGGCTTTCAATTCCTCATTCCTTTCTAAAAAGAACTGCCGCATCCTGTCGCACAATTCCGCAAACATAGAACCGTTATCATACAGTTCCATATAAAGCCAGCGAAGCTCGTCATGCTGCTTCTCAAGCCTCTGTCTGAAAATCTCATCATTCTGCTTATTTACCACTGTTTTCTTCGTTCTCATAATCTATTTCTCATCTCCCAAAAAAATCAATCCCACAGCGCCCGGACCCGAATGCGCTCCGATACTTGGTCCGATTGGTCTGATGATTATATCCGTGTAACCAAACCGTTCCGTAATCTGGTTCGCAACATATCTCGCATCCATCTCACAGTCTCCGTGAACAATGCCGATAAAAACTTGTTTATCCTTGTATTCACCAAGTCTCGTCTCCATATTATCGACCAATGTCATAAGCGATTTTTTACGCCCTCTCACTTTATCGAACGCTACCAGCTTGCCTGCCTTGTCAAAATAAAGAATAGGTTTGATGTTAATTACCGTACCGAGAATTGCGGACGATCTTGACAAACGACCGCCGCGATAAAGGAAGTTCAAATCGTCTACCGTAAACTGAATATTCAGGTGCGGACAGTTCTCACGCGCCCACGTTGCCGCTTCTTCTATCGTTTTGCCTTCTTCTTTCAATTCTATCGCTTTACGGATAATAATACCCTCTCCCAAAGAAGCCGAAAGCGTATCGATAACGATAATCTTCATCCCCGGATATTTATCCATAGTTTCTCTGGCGCCGCCGACAATATTCTCATATGCGCTGCTGAGGGCGGAAGAAAAACTGATGTGCAGAATATCTTTACCCTGTTTCGCATACTCCTCAAACCGCGTCCTGATCACTTCAGGATTGCTCGCCATTGTCGCCGCTTTCCTGCCTTCACGCATAGCGTCATAAAATTCTCTGACCGTCAGTTCTGCACCATTACCATACATCTCGTCATCCACCGTATAATAATGAGGAATAACGCCCACTTCATGTTCCGCCAGATAGGTCAGATCCATGTCGCAATTACTATCTGTTGTGATTACAAACTCTCGCATCGTACCCGCCTCTTTATATAATTATATTATTAATTGTATTTTCTATTCATACCTTGCAGATAGATCCTCCCAAATCGCAAGCATCCATCTCAGTCTATCATAAAATCGCCATTTCGGATAGTAATCTAAAAAAAATTTGTGTACAATAATGGTATAAATTATCGCAAGGAGAAACATTATGCAGTCAATCAAACTAAGCGAAAAAATCGTAAAGCACCTTGGACGTACACTCACACAAGACAATATCCTGTGGTTGAGCCTCTCCGGCAGCGGCATAGAGTTCCTCTACACAGGAACGTATCTTGAGATATGCCTGCAGGGAGACGACCACATAGGCGCATCTACAGACCATACCCGGATTGCCGTCTACATAGATGATAAGCGTGTATTGGATGAAATGGTCAAATCCTCTCAGCCGCGTTATACGATCATCGATGAACAAACACCAGTGACCTGCGCAGTCCGTATCCTCAAGCTCTCTGAAGCGCCTATGTCTATTGTGGGAATCCGCGAACTTATCGCAGACGATAACGCTAAGATATCTCCTGCTACTGCCAAAACGCACCGTGTTGAATTCATCGGCGATTCCATCACCTGCGGCTATGGAACGGATGATACGGACATGGCCCACACCTTCAGCACTTCCACGGAGGATGTGACCAAGGCCTACGCCTATAGAACCGCACAAATGCTAGATGCCGACTACAGCATCGTGTCTTACAGCGGTTACGGCGTATACTCCGGTTTTACGGATGAAACTACGGATATCCGCAACACTTCAGAACTCGTGCCCCCATACTATCCTCTGACCGGTTTTTCCAGAGGAACTTATAAGGGAACGGCTCTTACCATGACCGATTGGGATTTCCGGCGTTTTGAACCGGAACTCATAGTACTGAATCTCGGTACAAATGACCAGAGTTACTGCAGAAATCATTCCGACAGACAAGCGGTTTTTACCTCCTGCTATCATGATTTCCTGACACTGATTCATGCCAAAAACCCGAATGCCTATATTCTGTGTGTTTACGGCATAATGAATAACGAGTTGATTCCCTGTATCGAAGACGCAGTCGATCGCTACCGACAATCATCCGGCAGTGAACGCATCTCTTCTTTATTTCTGCCTACGCAGACGGAAGCAGACGGTTACGTTGTCGATTTCCATCCGAGTCTTTATACTCACGAGCAGGCGGCTTCTGCTGTCTTTGCCAGAATCTGCGAAATCATGCGTTGGTAGAAAAGTTATTTTCCGTATATTGTAATTGTCGGTCCTACATAATATTCTTCCGGACTGTATCTGAATAAGTCAAGATATCCTATCCGGTATTTCCACTCTTTTCCGTAGGAGATACCGGTATAGCTTTGCATCATCGTATAGTTCCTTGTTTTTGCTTCATAAGCCGCCTTTAAGTCAGGGTACATATCGCCCCCCTGCATGATCAGATAGTCCTTCTTCTGGCTGAAATATCCCGTAGCGTACTCCGTATCGACATAATATTCTTCCGCACCAAGGGTATCGGGAAGAAGCGAAATGTCCTCACCTATGTCAATCACGGTATATCGTGCCGTATCTATAACGGGCGCAAAAGAAGTACGGTAAACCGTCGCCCCCTCCGGAATCCGCGCCTCCATATACTGTTCTGCCTGCGTGTACGTCAGGTCGTATCGATAGCTGTTAACTGCCACCACGCTATTACAAGCAGCCATAAGCGCAATCAGTGCAGGAATCACCCACTTCCTGTCAAGGTGAAGCCTCTTACACCTGCCTATCCACTCTTTCACCTGCATCAGGCCATACGCCATAAACAGAAACGTGAACGGTTGCACCAGCGAGAGATTTCTACCTAAAACTATCTGATATCTTGACAGAAAGAGAATGACGACAATCGGCATAAGCAAGAACACTACCGTCTGCTGCCAATCTTTCCTGCGGATCGAATAAATAATTCCTATCACAAGTACTGCTGCTCCCACCACTCCGTAGCCGGTAAGCGCATACGCCTCAAAATACCCAAGCAGCGGAAAGTTATGCTCTATTCCGGGATGCCCCCAAGCATAATGGTTCAGATTATATAGATTGTCCCACACAAATGTCTTAAAATGGAAAAACATCGAATAATTGCACAGACAGAATACCATCACCAGCATAATACAATTTAAAAAGAATAAAAAATTGTTCCGGTAACTCTTCCAATATTTCTTCTTCACATGGATCCCCAGCCAGAAAATGCCAAACAGAATGCCGTGGATCTTCGAGGCTGTAGCAAGCCCGATACAAATTGCCATAAGCGGATACCACAGATAAACCGCCCGTTCCTCATTTTCCTCCTGATAAATGACGCACCCGAGGAGCATGATCACATTTGCCACCGCATACATCATCGTATCCGGACCCGTATAATACAAGTACGCATACCCATATAAGGAAAAAACAGACAGCACCAGCGCGGCAAACGCCCAAGCGCGGCTTTTTGTCATCTTTTTTACGGCAAAGTAGACACACAAATTAGAGAGTACCGCAGTGCCGCATACAACATATCGAAGTAAAACTGTTGTTTCCGTCCCCGACAAAAATTTACCGAGTATGCGAACTCCCAATACCGCATAGTAGAACGTAAAATGCGGATAGCGGAAAAAGTCCAGTACATAAATATCTCCCGCATAGATATGCTGGTTCAGCAAATCAAAGATACAGTCCAAAGATAATTGTTCGTCCACATTCGGATAAAACGGCATCTCAAACTGCCAATGCTTGTAAAACAGTACCAAACCTGCAAGCAATGTCACGACAACCGCCGCTGCCATTCCGATTCTGTATTTCATTTCTTGTCGAGATATTTTCATAATTTGTATTTTTTTCAACCTTGTTCACTTCCTTCAACTAACCGGCGTCTGATCGTTACATCCAATCCTCTATATGATAGCTCTTCGTACAGATTGCATCAAACACGATTCCCTGCTCTTCAATGTATTTTCTGTAAACCGGAATCTTCTCTTCCTGCGCCTCTAATTCCGGGGACACGAAACATAATTTATACCCCAGTGCTTTCAGCTCCCGATAACTTTCCGCATCAAGAGGAATTTTCGTAAAACAGTCCACCCACACCCAGTCAGCCTTACCCGCCATATTGCGTATGGTATCTAATCCCTCAAATTCACTGAATCTGAGCGCAACATCTTTGATCCCCATGTCCGTCAGAAGCTTAATCATCGGGAAGGAAGAATCTAAGAAAAAATATTTCTTAATATGATACTGCTTCATATACTCCAAGACCTTATGCTCAATCCGTTCGCTCTTGATATTCAGGATCATCGTCCCGTGATGGTATTCCTTACAGTAATCTTCGAAGTCTTCTCCCTGCTCAAAGGGATTATGTGAAATATAAATCCGCCCGTTTAAATCATCCCTTAAATCCAGCTCAACACCATACTGTGCAGGCAGTCTGCGCAGTTCCGCCAGAGTATTGATCCTATGTGCTATGTACTCCATATCTTCCCTCCGTTTCAAACATTTCCGTTCTTTTTTAGGTTCACGCTAAATTCAATGGTTCTCTTGATAAACTTCCACTTAGACTGTAATCCCGTATTCCATTTGGATTCCCCGTGAATCCTCTCCGGAAACAGTACCGGAAACCTGACCACCTTCAGATTTTTCGTGCGCGCCATATACAATGCATATAAATCCAGTGAAAAATCATAGGGCGGATTCTCCCACTCGTCATAAAATATTTTCGGAAAAATATTCGGCTGCGCGTTGATATCATAAAGTTTCTTACGGAGAAAACAAGTCTCGAACAGACTCATTCCGGCTGTAAAAAACACGTCAAAGAATGGTCTGCCTTTGCGGTTCCCCTTAACGAAGACAAGTCCTTTTTCCTGCTCAATAAGGGCAAGCGCCTTCAGAATATCCGCCGGATCTGTCTGCATGTCCGCGTGCGTCCAGCCGATATACTCCCCTCTGCATTCCTTTAATCCCTGCAGGATACCGTAACCGTATCCTTGATTTACTTCAACCCTGACCGTTCTTGCGAAGGAATACTTCGGCAGCAAATCCGCAAGCACATGCGCACTGCCATCCGTAGAACCGTTATCCACAAGAATGACCTCTATATCGTCTCTCTTAATAATTTCTCTGAACCGTTCAAGAATCAGCGGAATATTCTGTTCTTCATTATAACATGGTACAACGACTGATAATTTCATTCCTGCCTCTTTCCTTTCCTGTCTTCTTGCTTCTTTCTACCTATTTTCTCTCTACTTATTTTCTTTCTACTATTCTTCTACCATTTATTCCCTATCTCGTAATATTACCTGCAATGCCGCTTCATACTGCTCTCCGCTCGGTTTTTCAGGGTGAAAGTGGATTGCCTGCATTCCTGCTGCTTTGGCTCCCTCCACATCCTTCGCAAGACTATCGCCGATACAGCACACTTCCTCAGGCGGCAGTCCAAGCTTCTTTAAGCAGAGCGCAAAAATCTCCGGCGATGGCTTTTCTCTTCCCGCCTCTTCGCTCGTCACAAGACAGCAGATATCTTTCGCCAGTCCAAGCGCTTCCAGCTTACGATGCTGAATATGCGCTGTTAAGTCCGTACAGACCATCACCTTAATTCCGTGCTTGTGCAGGCAGTCGATAAACTTTCTTGCACCCTCATACAACACCATTTTCTCCAGAAAGGTCCCCCAGTATATCTCGTACATCTTAAGTGAGCAGCGTATCGGGTTTACGTCCAAATACTCCAATGTCTTTTGAAAATACAACATTCTGTTGTGAGACGCCCCCACATCATGAAGCTGCCTCTTTGTCTCGTTTCTTCCAAAATGATAGGCCTCCTCGTACTGCTCTTCGGTAATTCCTATCTCTTTGCACGTATACTCCCGCACTCTTTCCCCCGCCTCTTTATCCAGCGGGTCATAGGAATATAACGTATTGTCCAAATCAAATATCACGGCCCGAACCATCGTCTTATCCAATCTCCTGTCATAAAGCTGCCACTTATGGATTCACTTAATCTCTCTTCATAATTTCACCGATTACTGCCAGAAGCATCAACTGTACCACGCCGTTTGCTCCATCTTCCCATACGATGTGACCGCCCGTCAAATCTTCAATCTGCGAAATGCCCATATAGGCTATCTTCTCCCAGATTTCTTTGCCAACCTGCAAATCATCGCCCGCAAAAAGAATTCTCTGGTGCATCAGGTCATTATCATAGGACAGACTGCTGTTCACTCCGTTCTTCTGTAGAAGCGCCAGCATCGGTTCCGCATTGATTCCCACATCCATCAGGAATTCCACGCTGAGATTCGTCCTATATGTACCATCTAGCCCGGCTATCTCATCTAAGTCCGACGACAATCCGGTGTCAAAATAGCGTATTACAAGATCCGCGTACTGCTTCTGCGGTTGAATGTATTTAAGCGCATCGCTCCGGCGCTTATCAATTTGTTCCTTCACTTCCGCCCAAGCGTGCCCCCTGCTGTCCTGATCTCTTCCAAGCTTCCAATGGCACCTCAGCGCCTCGTCTGTATCCAGATAAATCTTCATATCAAGTACCTGCCGCATCTGAGGCAGATACAGAGAATGCAGACCGCACATGATAATATACGGTTTAGGAAGCATTCTTTTCTTGGCAGTAAAAGTGCCCGTATTGTGATCGTAATCCACCCGCTTCACAGAGTTATTACCGCGCAGCACTCTCAGATCTTCCGCCTGTCTGTACAGGTAATTGGCTTGGGGATTCAAATGCGTCATTTCATTCCAATTATTATCGCCCCGTTCCCACTTGTGGTCGCCATCTCCTTCAATATTTAATATACTGTTCTCGGAAAGCAGTTCTCCCAACATAACAAGCAGGCGGCTCTTGCCCGCACCGCTGTCCCCGGCGATGCCGATTGTAAACGGGCGGTTTCTCCTGCGATAATAAGAATTGCTGTTTACACCGTACAAATACATAGAAACCACCATAATCAGAAAAACGCCGACCATCAGTGTAAATATGATATTCTTAACACTTTCATCTACAATTTTAAGTCCGTTCAAATCTCTGCCCAGAAACGATAAATCCGTAAAACTAGTCACATGGAAGCAGACATAATACAGCAGATACAACAGATTGAATGCTCCATAAACTATTACCATCTTGCCCCTGTTTACAGAGAGTCCTGCGAGATAGAGCATGAAAAACGGAACCACCCATATAAACCATGCGGGCATCGCCGGCACAAACGCCAAAAACACGGAGAACAAAAGACCCGTCATACTAATTAGCAGATCTCTGTTCATCTGGTTAATGTGAAACGCTTGGAAATAAATAAAAAGCAGCACTAGCACACACAGCAGCAAATGCGCACTGCCATACTCGATATAAACATTGTCAATCGCACGCTGCTCTCTATTAAACAGCACCATACTGACAAATCCGCTGCCCCAGAAAGGCGCCGTGATCATCGCTGTAAGCACAACCGGAAGTCCGGTCATGACAAGCGCTTTTTTACGTCCTTTTCTTTTATATATATATAAGAAAAACAGCGGAAACACCACTGCAATATGAAATTTTGACGCCAAAGCAAGCGTGAGGAATATTACAAACTTTCCCTCGTTATAAACCGCCTGCTCAGCCGCAAGGTCCGTCTTGGTCAGATAATAAATGGCGCCGATTAAAAACACCGTCGGTATGATATCAAGCTGTCCGTGCATATATGAAGAATACAGCACGATGGGAGACAGAAAATATAATACCAGAATATATTTTCTTTTCGATCTGGATATATGCATCAGATAATACAGTCCCAGCAAGTCCATCAAAAGAAGCGGTAACTTAAACAACAGATTCTTTATAAAAACCGGAGCCGCATCGCACAAACTAACAAGAACTCCTCCGATGCATTCGACAAACAGCATCACCGGCGGATAAGGAAAAGAAGAAAGAAGGCGGTTATCATAATAATACTGATAAGGATTCTCACCGCCAAGAAAACACTTCACAAAGGGAATAAACATCAAATCCTGATAATCCGAAGAAAACAGACCCATCAAAAGCAGCTTAAACAAGACTGCCGCCACAACGGCAGTCTTCAGTATTTTATAGTAATTCTTTTCCAAATCAAGTGTATTTAATCTCTGTAACATGAACTGCTCATGCCTTTCTGTGATGCTCCTCATTCGTATGCCGTATATGCATCCGTAAACTATGTATCCGCGTTAATTGTTCGTCTATATCAGATTTTCCGTTTCCAGCAGCTCCTTAAAATACTGCCATGTTTTCTCATAATTTTCATAATCTGCCGGTGTACCCCAGCCCACATACCGGTCGATATCAAAAATCTTCGCACGATATTCCAGATCCAGCACATGCTTTGCCACCTGATCCACATAATATTCCCCGTTGATGCGGTCATTCTCGGCAATCATCTTCTTGGCCGCCTCCAAAAATATCCCCGCTTTTTTAAACCAGAAAGTAGCTACCACCGCCGGGTCTTCCATCGGTGTATCGGAAATCGCCTTTTTAATCGATGTGCCTGTGATATTGCCGGTATCGTCCGCAATCATCCAGCCGTAGGCATTGGGGTTTGCCAGCACAGCCTCGTTATGGCGATAGGTAAAGACAATACAGTCACACTCTCCTGTCAGACTCTCATAGGCTGTCCGGTCAATATCCATGCCGTTGTCACAGCCAGCAATCAAAAGCGGTTCCTCCGGATTTAAATAGTCCTCCGCCAGCATACAGGTACAAGCCTGCCCCTCCGTCAGATGATCCACCGTAATAAACTCTGCCTTAGGGTAATAAGCGCGAATTACATCCTCCACGCCGTCCTCTTTATGAAAAGTTCTGTCCACATAGATAACGTTGCTGCCATCAGTCATAACCCCCGGCAGATCTTTTGTGGCGCAAACGACCATCGGCTTCTTATCACCGGTCTGTCTGTCCGTAGTCATGATTGCCGGTTTATGCACGCGGTATCCTGCATCGGCAAAGCGCTGTCCTGCGCCAGCCATAGGGATTAAAACTCTGCCGGCATGATTCACAAGTCCGCTGTCTTCCTTTTTTGCGCCTGCTGCCGACGTTTTCCCGCGTATCAAATCCGTCCAGTACACAAACTCCTGCATGTCTTCCGGCGTTCCCCACTGGCAGAAATATTTCACGTCCGCCGGCACCCACACTTTCAGTCCGTCCTGCACCATGAAGTTATACGGAAGAGACGCATAAAATTCCCCATTAATGGCACACTCCTCGTGCTCCGTCAATATCTGACAATATTTCTCCATCACATCGCCGTTTTTGAAATAATACACGCCCGGCGAGTGCTTTGCCTTTGTCTTATCTTTTTCAAAGGAATACTTTTCGCGAATCTCAATCAGATTGTTCTCCTCATCCGTCAGGCAGGAGGCATAATAGTTTTTCTCCGGAAGCAGGTTCGGATGAAATCCGGTATAACACGGTACGGCGCCGGCGCAGTCCCTTCTTTTCGCCTCCGTAGCAAATGCCGCATAATCCCAATTCATATAGAAGTCGCAGTAATTAATGATACAGCCTTCCTCCGCGTCAATCTTATGTTCCTCACACAGCATCCGGTACGCCCGCAGTACATCGTATACCGGACCCTTCTTGACCCAGTCTTCTATCGATACGATCATCGCATTCGGTGCAAGCTTAAGCAGTCGCTCACGCATAGCCGCGTCTTTGCTCAAATGCTCCCCGCGGCACACAAAAACAAACTGCACGTCCGACGGATACATCCGCTTCACAATCCATTCTATAATCGGTATATCCATAATCTTAATAAAAGGTTTCAAATCCTTATAGCCTGCCGCCACAAAACGGGATCCGTACCCCGTCATAGGAATGATTACGTTCATGTATATCTCCTTCATCTGCTATTGCGTCATCATATGCCGTTTCGTGTAATTTCACGATACTGCCCGGTATTCTCATCTCGCTGTTACACCATCTGTCTGCGGTACTTCTCCGCATCCCAATTGAGAAGTTCATCCTCCTGCGCACCACTTAAGAGATTCATCCCATACTCCTGATTCGCACATTGTACTCTCGCCGCAAAGCTCATGACGTTCTCAATCTCCTGTGCTTTCCTCACACTCTCCGCAAGAATATAGAAATTCCCCTCATAATAAATAAGCGCCGGTATACCGTATCGGTCTATAAATTCCAGAATATCCCGCACCTCATAATCTTTCTTCAGCCATAACAGTTTCTTGTTGGCATAAACTACGCAATCCGGGCAAAAGGCATGTTCCCATGCGTCCTTTTCGACCAGCTTTGCCCCGGCATACTCGCGCGACAGATACCGATTCTCGGAGACGTAGACAATCGTTCCTTGTAATACCTCAATCTGTTGTATCACCTGATACAGCGTCGTCGCTGCGTGGTATGCGCTGTCATCTATTCTTAAATATTCCGCAATGATATGTAGAATCTCCTCTGTTTTTCCGATTACCGTATCCGCATCATCACCGCTGACTACCAGCCCGTGATTCGCCAAGAAGATAACGTTTACGTCTGCGCCCTGCGCCTTCTGCCTGCAATACAATTTATAATATGTCTCCGCCAGCGCGGCGCCCGGTTTCCTGTAAGGGACAAACACTGCTTTCGGAAAAAGCGTATGCAGAGTATCCACGCCGCCTTTTCTCGCCGTCAATATATTGACGAGTGTCGGATGGGAATGCAGCGTATATTTACCCGTAACCGCATGGAGAAACGTCTCTATAGACGCGCGCCCTCCCTCGATATGTACTTCTTCCAACAGTTTCTTGCCGATTTCTTCCGTAAAGACATCTTCTTCCTGCATTTCTACATGCTCTTTGAAATAATCCACAATCTTCTTGTAATCTACTTTAGAATAACCTGTCTGCTCACCAACATCCGCCAGCTGACAGCCGGAACTTTTAACAAGCATCGTATGGTCATCTGTTTTCACGGAAGTATTTCCGCCGCCTGCCTGCGCCAAGTCATTGCGCATTCCCGCATATCTTGAAATCCTAATAAAATCCTGCATATGTTTTTCTATCCTTTTTTTTTCGCCATTTTATCATACAGATAGTTTATTTTATCATATTCTTATTTATATTGCCACGTGAAAACAAAATACCAAAAACCACCACAAAAAAAGCAACCAACCCAATCAAGGTTTGATGTTGCTTTTTTGATTTTTTATTATCATTGTATTATATCAGTCAATATTTCTAACTCTGAATACAAACTGATATGCCGGATACTCTCCTAATTCCACAGGCATGGGAAGCCCTGCCTCCATCAGCGCAGAACCGTAATAGCTTCGCCCGCTTTGTGATTCCTCATAGACTTCTCCCGGTAATATCCCCTGCATTCTGACATAGTTTACCGTCATATTGCCGTGATTTTCCAGCATAACCACATGCAGCAGAACTTTTTTCTTATCCTCCGACACATGCATCCACGCCGCATACTCATCCTGAAACGGATTCGACAGACGATAGTAGTCTCCTTTACGAATCAACTCTTCATACTGTTTGTATTGTCTGATTTGTTCTCTAATCTCTTCTTTTTCTTCCTCACTGAGTTTGGCAAGCGATAATTCATACCCGAACGCACCCGTCATTGCCACAATTCCACGCGTATGCAGATTAATATTTCTACCCGTCTGATGATTCGGTACTGCCGACACATGAGCTCCCATTGTTGACATCGGATAGAAGAACGATGACCCGTACTGGATACGCAGCCTGTCCAACGCATCCGTATTATCGCTGCACCAAATCTGCGGCGTATAGTACATCATTCCTGCATCAAACCGTCCGCCGCCGCCGCTGCATCCTTCTATCAACATATGAGGATATCTCTTTTGTAGTTTCTCCAAGAAATCATACACGCCCAACACATAGTCATAAGTGATTCTTCCCTGACTTCCTGTCGAAGAATAGACGTCGGTAATGCTTCTGTTCATATCCCACTTTACATATTCTATATTTCCTTGATCCAAGACATCGCATATTTGTTTATAAACATAGTTCCTCACATCCGTACGGGAGAAGTCAAGGACAAGCTGGTTTCTTCCACGAATCGATTTCCTTCCCGGAATCTGCAACGCCCAGTCGGGATGTTCTCTGTATAGTTCGCTGTCCTCCGAAACCATCTCCGGTTCAATCCAGATTCCAAACTTCACGCCAAGCTCGTTAATCCTGCTAATCAGTTCACCAAGAGTACATCCCAGTTTTTCCTCATTGACTTGCCAGTCTCCTAATCCGCTGTTATCGTCTTCCCGCCGTCCAAACCATCCATCGTCCATAACAACCATGTCAATTTCCAGTTCGGCGGCGTCTTTTGCCAGCCGATAGATTGTCTCTCCGTCAAAATCAAAATAAGCTGCTTCCCAGCTATTGACTAAGACCGGTCTTAAACTGTCGCTATACTTTCCCCTGCATATATGTTTTCTGATACAACGATGATACTTGCGCGATAAATCACCAAAACCCTTATTTGAATAGCATAGTATCGTCTCCGGAACAGCAAGTACCTCTCCCGGCTCTAACGGATAATGAAACAAATCGCTCTGCAATCCCATTATGACCCTTGTCTGATGATACTGATCGAGCTCAGCCTCGCACAAGAAATTCCCGCTGTAGACAAAAACCATTCCGTAGCAGTTCCCGTAATCCTCTGTCGTGTCCTGCCCCGCAATTATAACTGCCGGATTATATTGATGACTCGAAGTTCCTCTGCGGCTGCCGATTACGTGGCTGCCATGCGCAATCTTTTCCCGTTGAATGTTTCTCTCCATCGCATGTCTGCCGTAGAAACTAATCAGATCATATTTCCCGCTTACAAAATCAAGACAAGCAGATGCAGCTTTCTCGACAACAATACCGCTCCTGCCTTTATTGATAATCTCTGCGCTCCTCGTAATAATATCCTCTTCCTCCAGCACCCCGTACAACAGCCGGACCTGCACTTTACTGACTCTGTCTTCCAAAATAATTTCTAAGGTTTCCGCTTCCTGTTCTTCCGCATAAACTGCCGGTAATCCCGGCAGTTCGTATTTTCCTTTGCTGACATAATGACTGGCATAACGCAGGTCACAACATTCGGATTCGTCACGGTTCTTTATAACAAGAGCGCTGTTCCTAAAATCGCCGATTCCCATAGTAGGATACTCCTGCGGCAGTACGTCCATGGAATATGTTCTGTCATTGCCTGCATCGTAAGGATTTCCTGAAAAACCCCGGTCATAATAGGTCAGCAGATAATCCATATTGCCATCCGTCCTGCTCCCGTAATACAAATGCAGGAGAAAACCGAAGTCATCTATTTTCATTTGGTAAGTCGAATGATTAGTCTGTAATGTAAAAATCCTCTGTTCTTTCTGATAAACAATTGCCATACACTTTACCTGTCCTTATGCATATTTTTACGCATTTTAATTCATCTTCTCCACGATTGCGTTCAGCGCACAACGCCTATCACCGTATTTACTTCACCGCTCCGTTTACAACACCGTTCAGAATCTGTTTCTGGCAGATAATGTAGAAAATCAGAATCGGAATCAATGAAAGTAAGTAGGACGCAAACGCAAGGTTATAGTTTGTACCGAACTGCGACTGGAAATTCAACTGTGCCAGCGGCAGCGTATTTTGCTCGGAACCCGCCATAACAATAAGTGGTGTCATTACATCATTCCATACCGCAAGCGCTGTCAAAACCGCAACCGTTGCATGCATGGGGCGCATAATAGGGAAGATAATCTTCCAATAGGTTCTCCATGTAGATGCGCCGTCCACTTTCGCTGCCTCCTCCAACGCCATCGGTATATTGACAAGATATCCCGAATACAAAAGTACATTCATCGGCATATAGAATACCACATACAACAGAACAACACCAAGCCAATTCGCCAATCCCATTTCAGCCGTTTGCTTTGCGATAGGCATCATCAGAATTGCAAAAGGAACGAACATACCACTGACGATGAACAAATATACAAAGCTGTAAAACTTACTGTGCGCTTTATTTCTTCCCAAAGCATAACCCATCAGGGAATGAACTGCAATTGACAATGCGACTGTAAGCAGAGTAATCAGTAAACTGTTCCTAAGTGAATTCCAGAAATTCGTAATCTCCATCGCCTCTCTGAAATTGTTAAGACTCCATACTTTAGGCAGTGATAAAATACCGCTGATACTGTTCGTCATCTCTGAAGGCTGCTTAAATGCAATTACAATCGTTAAGTACAAAGGAAATATGATTGTAGACAAACCGAGAATTAACAAAATCATTGCCGGTGTATTTACTTTTTTGTTCATCATATTTTTCATTATAGCTGCTCCTCCTTTTTACCGGAAAATTTCATCTGCGCAACTGAAATAACCACGATTACGATGAAGAAAACAACCGCGTTGGCACTCTGGAATCCAAACTGTCCGCCCGACATACCGTTATTGTAGATCAAGTAAGAAATGGACTCCGTACTCTGTGCCGGACCGCCCTTTGTCAAAGCCATAATCTGGTCGAATACCATCAGGAAGTTCTTAACGCAAAGTACCATGTTAATGGAGAAGAACGGAATGATTAACGGGAACGTAAGATGTTTAAACTGCTTCCATCCGGTTGCTCCGTCTAACCCGCCTGCCTCATACACGTCTTCCGGTACCGTCTGCAATCCCGAAATATAGATAATCGTGTTCATTGCAATCGCCTGCCATGCACAAACCACCATAACACCAATCCATGCTGCGCTCGGATTGGATAAAATACTGGATCTTAATGCCTCTATCCCGACCATGTCCGCTAATGCCGGAAGAATGTATGTGAAGAAATAGTTGAAGATATAACCTACAACAAGCGCACCCAATATGTTCGGCAGGAAATACGCTCCTCGGAAAAAGCTTTTAGCCCTAATCTTACTGTTTAATCCTAATGCGAGAATCAGACTGATCACATTCACTACAATGGTTGACACAATTGCAAGTTTAAATGTAAACAAATATGATTTACCGACACGGGCATCCGAAAATAAATCAATGTAATTCCTAAATCCAACCCAATCATAACTTCCGAATCCTTTAAAATTCGTGAAACTGTATATCACACCGCGAATCAACGGAATGGTATTGAAGCAGACAAATAGTGCAAGAATCGGAATTGTGATTAGCAAAAACGTTCTCTTTCTTTCATTTTTCATATCCTTATCTCTCCTTTCCTACTAATTCGCGTTTCCATGTTCTTTTTCATAATCTTGTACGAGACGGATAATATCTCTGTTATACCTTAACCAGTCCGTATCAAATTTACTTAAGAATGCATCAACATCCTTTTGCAGCAAAAAGGTCTGTATCTGTGCGTCTACCGCCATCTCAGAAGGATAATAATGATCCTGATAATCTGTCATATTGCCTTCCAGAATGTAGTCTGTCATACCATCCAGAATAGAAGGTAATTCGAAATCTCCTTCTTTACATGGTATCGCAGTCTGCGCATCGATATATTTCTGGATATTTTCATCAGCATACAGGAAATTTAATACCTCATATGCCGCTTCTTTATTCGGACAGTCAGCCATCACACAGAACTGAAGGTCAATTCCCGAATTTAATGTATTACCGTCAGAATTATCACTTGCCGGCATTACGAAAGAATCCAAGTTCAAATCCGGATTGACAGATAAAATCTGCGGTGCCGCATAACTTCCGATAGGATACATCGCAGATTCTCCTCTTGCAAAAGCTGTACATGCATCATTATATCCGTATGCAAAAGGATCATCAGGACCATAATTCAACAGCTTCAAATATTTCTCGGATACTTCCCGATATTCTTTCGAGAATGTTGTCTCACCGCGATTTACCTGCTTTGCCGTATCCGCCGGAGATAAATCGACTGCCATGGCATTCCAAGGTGCAAGACAAGTCCACGTATCCTTGAATCCGAAGTAGAACGGCAGGATTCCCTCCGCCTTAATCTCATCACATAATGTAATGAGTTCATTCCAGTTCTGCGGAATTTCCCAGCCGTGTTCTGCAAACATATCTTTGTTGTATAACACACCTGCTGCATTTGCCACATATGGCACTGCATAAGTTCCGTCCGTGGGAACAAGCTCAAGCGCCTCGTCAATATCCAGATATGCCTGATTAATATTCTGAAGTCCTTCATAATCTGATACATCTGCCAGAATTTCGGCTTCCACGAAGTAAGAATAGTTAATGTCACCACCGATTCCAATGATATCCGGATAATCCTCTCTGATAAATCTTGTTCTCAGTATTGTCATCGCGTCATTAGGAGAGCTGATTTTGAGATGAATGTCATCATGTGTTGCATTAAACTCTTCTTCTACCGTGCTGAAATAGTTAGCAGCTTCGGGTTTGTACTGAACAATCTCGATTTGAATCTTACCGTCGTCAGACGCATTCCCACACCCTCCGACAGTCGCCACCGCCGCGCAGCATAATGCCGCTTCAAGGTATTTTATTTTGCTCCTTTTCATATCATATCTCCTTCCCTATTTTAGTAATTGGATTATAACATACCTTTTTGCCATCGCTAAATAGCATCATATTTGTTGTTTTATACCATTATGCTATTTTTATTTCATATCGTTGAAGTCATCTAGCATTTTGGTATATAATTGCCTTAATACAGTATATGAGGTATCTTATGAGTGAAGTAATCTTTTCTGTTTTTCCAAGTGAAAATTTTATTGATTTAGGTTTATATCAATTCGGATGGGAACAATGTGATCCTTCTCACTCCTTTGGTCCCGCCGCCCGAAATCATTATCTGTTCCACCTGTGCCTGTCCGGTACGGGTACTTTGATTGCAGACAATACGCAAGGGGAATCCATCACCTATCAAATTAAGAGCGGTCAGGGATTTATGATGTTTCCGCATCAGATATGTACCTATATTGCAGACCATGAAATTCCATGGGAATATGCATGGGTAGAATTTGACGGGCTGCGTGCTAAGGAAACAATCGAATTAGCCGGAATTAATCAAAACCAACCGATTTATAAAGCCCATAATAAGGATATCGCCGATACGATGAAGTCAGAAATGCTTTATATCGTCAATCACAAGGATGCTTCACCTTTTCATCTGATTGGACATCTGTATCTTTTTATTGACAGTTTTCTCCGCTCCTCTACATCCGCACAGACCGGCATGGGAAACAGCCTGCGGGATTTCTACATTAAAGAAGCATTTTCTTTTATAGAGCAAAATTTTCAGAATGATATTTCCGTGGAAGACATTGCCGCTTCCTGCGGTTTGAACAGAAGCTATTTCGGCAAGATTTTTCATGAGAATATGGGAAAGCCTCCACAAGAATTTTTGATTTCCTACCGCATGACGAAGGCAACTGAATTGTTAAAGCTGACCGGATTATCCATAGCTGATATTGGCAATGCCGTAGGCTACCCTAATCAGCTGCATTTTTCAAGAGCATTTAAGAATGTATACGGTATCTCACCCAGACAATGGAGATATGAAAACGGAGGCGGCAGGTTATAGCGCCACACTGCTGCCTTTATTGAAATTACCTTCGCGGCACTTCTTATTCAAGAATTTCTTTCTCCAAAACATACAATGCCCTCTCATTTTCCTCTTGACAGTAGGCAATAATTTCATCTTGCCCTTGGTCCGCTACAATCGTGGTGTCTGCCCCAAGCTGCACGAAACAGACATAATCTTCTATTGTCTCCATGCGGGAAGCTTCTGCTTTGCACAAATTTTGCGGATGCCCTTTGTTTGCTTCAATCACGCTTGTACGATATTCTTCCAACGCCTGTTCCACATCCCCGACATGCGCTTCCTTGGCATGAATAATGATCATTGTGTCAATATGCGAATCCAATACTTGTCTTTCCGCCAGAAAATCAACATACATGTCCTCTGTGATTCCTGTTTTCTGCTCCAGTTCTTCCTTGGATAAATCTACCTCCGGCCAGTATTTGTCACCCAACAGCTCCTTTACGCCATCTTTCAATTCCGTCAACGTTACAAACTTTTTCTCATCCTGAAAAGGGAAATTACTCGCCTGCAGATCGTCGCTGATTTTCTTCATTTCAAAAGCCTGCCCGTTATTGACCAACTCATCCTCCGGCAGCTCATTGCCACAGCCCGTCATCAGAAACAGGCTCATTGCCATCATAAATGTTTTTAACCTTCTTGTGCTTTTTGTCATATTTGTCTGTTTCCCTCCGCTCTCTCCTATATATTTCCGTTTCTTTTGGTTATGTTCACAATCAATCCGTCCCGAAAGTTTCTCTGTTGTCTCTGTCGCCGCTATTTGATATACTGTATTTATCTGTTTGCTTGTTTATATTTGTCAAAATGGATATATACTATACACTAGTTTTTACCTTTAGTAGAAAAATATGTATTTGTAAAAAGGAATTACTTGATTTTATGTTATTTAACTCTTATATTTTCATCTTCATATTTCTGCCCGTAGTTCTGATTGGATGGTATGGGCTGAACCATTACCGGAAATACTCGTTGGCAAATCTATTCTTAGTAGGTATGTCGCTATGGTTTTATGCCTATTTCAACGTCTATTATCTGGCTATCATTTTGTCCAGCATCGGGTTAAACTATTTATTAAGATAATAGTTAACAAAGATACCTGATAAAAATTACTCTCCGATAAGCAACCCCGCAGATAACGAATCGTCCGTAAAATCAGCTCTCGGCGTATGGACTCGAATTGGTCTGATTACCGGCATCCTTTTAAATCTCGGTATTTTGTTCTATTTTAAATATTATGATTTCTTTATTGAAAATATTAACTACGCCTTTCATACGGACTTTACATTAAAGCATATACTGCTGCCCCTTGGCATCAGTTTCTTTACTTTCCAACAGCTATCTTTCATTATTGACAGATGTCTGGGAAAAACCGAGCACTATTCCTTTATTAATTACATCACTTTTGTGACCTTTTTCCCTCAATTGATTGCTGGTCCGATTGTTTTGTATAAAGAGATGATTCCTCAATTTGAGGACTTGTCCAAACGCCGTTTTATTGCCTCGTCTTTTTCCAGAGGCATCTATCTATTTGTACTTGGACTTGCCAAAAAAGTACTCCTTGCAGACACTTTTGCATTGATGGCAAACTACGGATTTGCACAGACTTTTTCCTTGGACAGCATTTCCACGATTATCGTGATATTGTCCTATACATTTGAATTGTATTTTGATTTCAGCGGTTATTCCGATATGGCGATGGGACTCGGGAAAATGTTTAATGTCGATCTGCCCGTCAATTTCAATGCACCATACCGCTCCTGCAGTATTAAAGAGTTCTGGCAGAGATGGCATATCACGCTCTCCCGATTCTTCATCACATACGTATACATTCCGCTTGGCGGCAGCAAAAAAGGGCGTGCCCGGATGTTAGTCAATACATTCATTATTTTCTTATTGAGCGGCTTGTGGCACGGCGCTGCATGGACCTATGTGGCATGGGGCATCATGCACGGTCTTCTCGTAGTCTGGGACAATCTGGGCATCATAGGTGTACAGGGACATGACGGCAAAAGACCCGCCCGCTTCCATATTCCCGCATGGCTGGGCTGGATATTCACCTTTACGCTTTTTAATCTGTCACTTTTCTTCTTTAGAAGCGAAAGTATGCTTGGAGCGATACAGTTATTTAAGAATCTCTTTGCAGGAAACTTCACCGGCAAGATTTACGAAGTGGCTGCGCAGCTCGATATTTCTGAAATCTACGTAGTCAAGCAGGCTCTGGAAATAGCGGCTCCGGGCTTGGCTGAATATATTTATTTAGTTTTTATGTTCTTATTATTTGTATTTGCGTTCTATCTGATTTTCAAACCAAACGCATACGAACGCGCTATGCGCGGCGAACTGACTTCAGGAAGATGCTGGATAATATGTATGCTCTTACTATGGTGCATTGTTTCGCTCTCGCAGGTAAGTACATTTTTGTATTTTAACTTTTAAAAAATCGAGCTTCGCTCGATTGCGAGCTTCGCCCGATTGCGAGTTTTGCCCAATTGCGAGCTTCGCCCAATTGCGAGTTTCACTTCGCGAACTTGAAAAAACGGAGAGATGGTCGTATGAATTCTGATCAGAAATTTATGAAACTATTTTTTATACGGATGTTTATCCTATTGGCGGCAGTCGTTGCAGTAGTGGTAGTTTTTGACCCTTTTTACCAATACCATAAACCACTGCCCGGCTTAAAAGCGGTACTGACAGATAAAGAATACCAATGTATCGGTACTCTGCGTACTTTCGACTATGATGCATTGATTGTGGGTTCCTCTGTCTGCGAAAATTATAATAACCACTGGTTTGACGAAGGATTTGGTTCTAAAACAATCAAGGCAATCCGCTCTTACGGTGCCACCGCTGACTTGTGTTATCTGCTGGACAACGCCTATGAGGAGCATGACTTAAAATATGTTTTCTACAACATTGACCCTTCCTCCTTGTCGGCAAGCACGGAACCGACCTACGTCTCCACCGGATGTCCGATGTATCTGTATGATAAAAACTTACTGAATGACTATCCTTATCTGCTCAACAAAGATGTGTTGATGGAAAAGATTCCCTACATGCTCGCCTACTCCTTTATCGGCGATTATGATGAAGGCAACTCCTACAACTGGGCACAATGGAAATATTTCGGACGCGATATGGCAATGGGATTATATACCCGTCTTCCTGTCATCAAAGCTATGCAGCCGGAAACTGTAAACTCCGATGAGCTTGCCGGAAATATAGCACTGCTCACCGCGCAGGTGGAAGCGCACCCGGAGACTACTTTTAAATTCTTCTTCTCCCCCTACTCCATGCTCTGGTGGGACAATACTTACCGCAGCGGCGAGAGGGACGCAGTCATCTATAATGAGAAGCAGGCAGTCGGAGCCCTTTTACAATATGACAATGTCGAAATCTATTTCTATCAAGACGATAAGGAAATTATTACAAATCTCGACAACTATATGGATATGATTCATTTTTCCAAAGACATAAACTATTACATCTATGACAAGCTGCAGAAAGGCGAAGAACGACTGACAATAGATAATTATGAAGCAAGGCTTGATGGAATGTATGATCTGTCACAGGAGATTGTGGACGAACTGATTAAGAAATATTATGACTGATTATTTTGTACATCAAAATCAGAATGCAATCAATTGAGCACAACAATTTGTTTACACGAAAGAAAGGAGCCATTATGAAATTTATATCTTGGAATGTTAATGGGCTGCGGGCTTGCGCCCAAAAAGGATTCTTGGACTTCGTACGGACAGAAGATGCAGATATCTTCTGTGTGCAGGAGACAAAGCTTCAAGAGGGACAGATTGATTTGGACTTGCCCGAATATCATCAGTATTGGAATTATGCAGAGAAAAAAGGCTATTCAGGAACTGCTGTTTTTGCCAAAGAGGAAGCCCTCAGTGTTGCTTACGGAATCGGCATCGAAGAACATGACCACGAGGGGCGCGTAATCACCTTGGAATATCCTGATTATTATTTCATCACCGTTTATACGCCAAACTCCCAGCGTGAACTGACACGACTGGAATACCGCATGAAATGGGAAGAAGATTTCTTGTCTTATCTGAAAAAACTGGAGGAAAAGAAACCGGTAATCTTCTGCGGCGATTTAAATGTAGCGCATAAGGAAATCGATTTGAAAAACCCGAAGACTAATCGCAAAAACGCCGGGTTTACGGATGACGAGAGGGCAAAATTCACTGCTCTGACAGAAGCCGGATTCATTGATA
>ERZ779631.42-NODE-42-length-44492-cov-9.353512_pt1 | contig 44492 bp, 30 predicted proteins | sample MGYA00514193_ERZ779631 | MGnify/ENA primary metagenome ERZ779631 (study PRJEB29562, sample SAMEA4376710) | mouse gut metagenome | isolation source: Cecum | study: EMG produced TPA metagenomics assembly of the A DSS colitis mouse model was used to assess the microbial...
TGTTTATGATTATTATCTTTATTAAGTTTATTAAGAGGTGTATGAAGATTAAGAGTATTATATTTACGAATAAGATGTGTACGTAGATGAATAAGATCGTTATGAAGATGACGAGTACGAAGACGAAGACGACCGGTATGAAGACGACGAGTACGAAGATGAAGAAGACCGATACGAGGATGACGAGTACGAAGATGATGGTGAATGGTACGAAGACGATGAGTATGATGATGATGACGGGGTCATCGTGCGTTTCAAGCGTTTCCTGACAGAGATGAGTACCCTTGACATGGTGGTTGCCATGCTTGGGATTGTAGTGCTTGCGGGCGTTATCGTTACAGGAGGACTTTTCGTCAATGCGAAGTCCGTGGAGAAACAGGTGGAGACATTTGCCAGCGTGGGCGAGGAGATGAACGGGATTTCTGTAATCGGTGAGAGCGGTCTTCTTGCGGTGGCAGAGTCTGCAAAACTTTCCGGTATGATCGACATGGATGAAACGATGGGGGGAGAACAGCAGACAGGAACAGGTGAGGAACAGAGCAAAACAATCGACGTGGCGCTCAACATTACTTCCATCCAGTCAGACATGAAGATTAAGTTTGTCAATAAAGCGACGGGTAAGCTGATCGGAGGCGTGCCATTTGAAGTGGAAGTGACGGGGGGCAAGAGCGCCCTGAGTTATCAGGATGATGACAAAGACGGTATTATCTACAAGACGGATGTTCCGGCGGGAACATATAATGTGACGATTAAACCCTTGTCGGGAGATGCGTATCAGGATTACAGGCTCCCGTCGTCTTCAACCAGTGTGACAGTTACGGACACGATCACATACAAGAAGGTGGATGTGGCTGACGAGGTGAAGACAGAAGCGGAAGTCAACGTTGCGGCGGAAGATACGGCCGTACAGGATACCGTGGTGGAGTCAACGCTGAAGGACACGGTTGAATGGGTGGAATCCACCAAGACACCGGTCGGTGACGCGAAGGACGGTTATGAGCAGGTTCCGAAGACAAATATACCGGATCCTTGGACGGTCAGCAGCACGTATCGAAAGATGGCGGCAATGCCGTTGTCGACAGATACTCCGCCGGAGCCGGTCGATCCGACAAATCCGGGCGGCGACGGTACAACTTCAAGTGATTCGAGCACGCAGACGCCGGGTGGCGATGGTACAACTTCAAGTGACTCGAGCACACAGCAGCCGGTCGATCCGAACCCTCCGGCCACACCGACAATCACTTTAAATACGAATAGTCTTTCTTTGAAAGTGGGAGATAGTACGACGTTGTCTGCGACAGTGACGGGAACGAGCGATTCTCCGATATGGAGCAGCAGCGCCGATTCTGTGGCAAAAGTAGACGGTGGTGCCGTATATGCAGCCGGAAAAGGAACGGCGACCATCACGGCGTCAGTGGGCGGCGCTTCCGCAAGTTGTACGGTAACGGTTGAGGAGAAACCGGCGCCGGAAGTGAATGTGTCGCTCGCCTTAAGCCAGACGACACTTGCCTTGAAAAAGGGCGGGACCATGACATTGACGGCGACGACATCTCCCGCAGACTGTACGGTTACATGGGGCAGCAGCAATACATCCGTGGCAACGGTAAGCGGCGGTACAGTAACGGCGGTAGGAGTCGGCACGGCGACCATTACGGCGACGGCTGTAAAGGGTAATAAATCAGACTCCAAGACTTGTACCGTGACGGTTACGGAAGATGCGGTGATTACGATATCTCTGAACCAGAATAATGTATCCATGAAAAAGGGGACGACCGCAGTCCTAAAAGCAACTGTTGCGGGAGTCACAAATCCGACGATCACGTGGGGCAGCAATAACACCAAGGTGGCGACAGTGAGCGGCGGTACCGTGACGGCAGTGGCAGAAGGAACGGCGACGATCACAGCGTCGGTGGCAGTTAACGGCGTGCCCTATTCTGCAACATGTGCGGTGACCGTAACAGCGGCAGACCGCAAAGTGACAATCAGCGGACCTACTGAAGTGGCAATCGGTAAGACGATTACGCTCACGGCGCAGACGGAGCCGAAAGACACGAAGGTCAGATGGGGAAGCGGGAATGAGAAGATTGCCAAGATAGACGCTAATGGCGTGCTTACCGGCATATCGGAAGGTAAAGTGGAGATTGTTGCGCATCTTGAAGGGGATATGAGCACGTATACGATCTACGTCGTGACGGTTAAGAGGGATTTGGACGGCACTGCCAAGCTGAAGGATAAAGACGGCAATCAGATGTACTATAAAGATGCGACGGGCGCATTTAAAGAAGCGACTTTTAATGATTACAAGACACAGAGCATCTTCTATAGAAAGACGGCAGTGTTCTCAGAGTATAAATACACGGGCTGGCAGACGATTGACGGACATGTATATTTCTTTGACAAGAGTAACAATTATGTGACCGGCGAGCAGGTTATTCAGGGAGCCAAGTATAATTTCGGCAGCGACGGCAAACTGTCGTCAGGTTCCGGTACGATGGGGATTGACGTGTCGAAGTGGAATGGCAGCATTGATTGGAATGCAGTGAAAAATTCCGGTGTATCCTATGTCATTATCCGATGCGGGTACAGAGGTTCGTCAACGGGGGCGCTTATTGAGGATCCGCTTTTTAGGAGCAATATCAAAGGAGCCAAGGCGGCAGGACTCAAAGTGGGAGTTTATTTCTTCAGTCAGGCGGTCAATGAGGTGGAAGCGGTAGAGGAAGCTTCCATGGCAGTGAACCTGTGCAGCGGTTACGGATTGAATTACCCCATTTTCCTTGATGTTGAATCCAGCGGCGGAAGAGGAGACGGTGTCAGCAGAGATATGAGAACGGCAGTCTGCAAGGCGTTCTGCGCTACCGTACAGAATTCCGGCTATTCGGCAGGCGTATATGCCAATAAGACTTGGTTCACCGAGAAAATCAATACGGCGAGTCTGACAGGTTATAAGATTTGGCTTGCGCAGTATGCGAGTGCTCCGACTTATTCGGCGACAAGATATGATATGTGGCAGTATTCTTCCAAGGGTAAAGTGAGCGGCATCAGCGGTAACGTTGATATGAATGTCAGCTATATGAACTATTAGATAATAGACTTGCAAAAAGTATAGAGTTTGTTACAATATCATAGTACGATACTTGTTGGGAAAGGCATGGTATTTATATGAGAACTTATCTGGTAACGGGAGGAGCAGGCTTTATCGGTTCCAACTATATTCATTATATGTTTCGCAAATATGATAATGAAATTCGCATTATCAATGTAGATGCGTTGACTTATGCGGGAAATCTGGAAAACCTCAAGGACATTGAGGACAGGGAGAATTATACATTCGTTAAGGCGGATATTTGCGATAAGGAAGCAATTGCACGGATATTTGAGGAGAACGAAATCGACAGGGTTGTACATTTTGCGGCGGAGAGCCATGTGGACAGGAGCATCCGCAACCCGGAGGTTTTCATTCAGACCAATGTACTGGGGACGGCAGTCATGTTAAATTGTGCGAAGGCGGCGTGGGAGCTTCCGGACGGCAGTTTCAAAGCGGATAAGAAGTTTCTGCATGTCTCCACGGACGAAGTGTACGGTTCGCTTGAAGAGGACGGCGGATATTTCTATGAGACAACGCCTTATGCGCCGCACAGTCCGTACTCTGCGAGCAAGGCCGGATCGGACATGCTTGTCAGAGCGTATATGGACACCTATCATTTCCCGGCGAACATCACGAATTGTTCCAATAACTACGGACCTTATCAGTTCCCGGAGAAATTGATTCCGCTTATCATTAACAATGCTCTTCAGGGAAAGAAACTGCCTGTATATGGCGATGGAAAGAATGTGCGTGACTGGCTGTATGTAGAAGACCATGCCAAGGCGATCGACATGGTTCAGGAGCAGGGAAAACTGTTTGAGACATATAATGTAGGCGGGCATAATGAGAAACAGAATATTGAGATTATTAAGATTATTATAGAGACACTGCAGGAGATGCTTTCTGATGACGATCCGCGCAAAGCGTTAGTCAGCGAGGAACTGATTACTTATGTGGAAGACCGTAAGGGACATGACAGACGGTATGCGATTGCGCCCGATAAGATTAAGGCACAGATTGGGTGGGAACCGGAGACGATGTTCAAAGAGGGAATCCGCCGGACGATCCAGTGGTTTTTTGAGCATGAAGATTGGATGAAGAACGTTACGAGCGGCGGTTATCAGAAATATTATGAAGAGATGTACAAGCAGTAATTTACAGGCGCAGACTGCGGACAACCCAAGGGGTTAGGAAGGGCAAGGCTGAACAGATGAAGGGAATTATTTTGGCGGGTGGCTCTGGCACCCGCTTGTATCCGTTGACAAAGGCAGTATCGAAGCAAATCATGCCGGTATATGATAAACCGATGATTTATTATCCGCTTTCGATACTGATGCTGGCGGGAATACGAGAGATACTGATTATTTCTACGCCGAGAGATATTTCGGTGTTTGAAGAATTATTCGGTACGGGGGAGCAGCTTGGACTGCGCATGGAATATGCGGTGCAGGAATATCCGCGAGGATTGGCGGACGCTTTTATCATTGGCGCGGACTTTATCGGAGATGACAGTGTGGCGCTCATCTTAGGAGATAATATTTTCTACGGACAGAGTTTCTCGAGAGTGCTCAGGGAAGTGGCGCAGAGAGACAAGGGCGCGACGATTTTCGGCTATTATGTCAGGGATCCGAGAGAGTACGGCGTAGTCGAATTTGATGAGAACGGCAAGGCGCTGTCTATTGAGGAGAAACCGGAGAACCCGAAGAGCAATTATGCCGTTCCGGGTCTGTATTTCTATGATAACGACGTGGTGGAGATTGCCGCGAATGTGAAGCCTTCTGCGAGAGGAGAGATAGAAATCACAAGTATCAACAATGAGTATCTGAGAAGAGGGATGCTTCGGGTTGAAACGCTCGGACGCGGATTTGCATGGCTTGATACGGGCAATCACGATTCACTTCTCGATGCGGCTGATTTCGTTGCGGCTTTTCAGAAGAGACAAGGATTATATATTTCCTGCATTGAGGAGATTGCTTATAAGAGGGGGTTCATTACGAAGGAACAACTGTTGGATTTGGCGGAACCGTTAATGAAGACAGCATATGGTCAATATATGGTTGAGGTTGCTAATGGACTCTAAGAAGATGAAAAGGGCGCTGTTTGCCATGGTAGCCGTGTTTGTCCTGATAGTCGGCGCGATTGCGGCAGCTAATTTAGAACAGGTCAAGCAGAAGCTTGGTCTGACTGCGGACGGACAGCTTGAGGAGACAGCATTAATAGAAGAGGCGGATGTAAACGGTGGACAGAGAGGAGATAATCTCTCTGCCTTTCTGCAAGATGAAACGTTTTTTGATCCGGAGGTCAGATTTAAGAGCATTGAGACTTTTTCCGGCAGGAATGTATTTCTGATGATGAGTTCCGTGGCAAAAGACTTGCGTGTTATGGTAGTGGACAGCGTCGGAAAACTTGTGACAGGAACGCCGTTTACTATTGTCGTACAGGGCGTCGGAGAGTATACGGACACGGATAAGGACGGCGTGATTTATATAGACGGGCTGCGTTCGGGAGAATACAGCATATCGTTGAAGGAAGAAGAAGGATTCATCGTACCGAATACCATCACTTCCATACAGGTCAGACAGGAGATTGAATACCGGGTGCTTGATGATATCGAGTACCTTATACTGACGGAGGATGATATTGACGTCGAGAAAGAAGACAAGGCGGTAAACGGTGCGGAAGAAGCCGCGGACGGCAGTGAGAATACCCAGTTACAGTTTGCGAGCGGCAACGCAAAGCTGGGAATCGACGTTTCCAAATGGAATAATACGATTGAGTGGGAGCGGGTGAAAGAGGCAGGAATTGATTTCGCGATTATCCGTTGCGGATATAGAGGCGCTACGAGCGGCGCGCTGGTCCTTGACCCTATGTATGAGAAGAATATCAAAGGTGCGATAGAAGCAGGTATTCCGGTGGGGGTATATTTCTTCACGCAGGCGACGGATGAAGTGGAGGCGGTGGAAGAAGCCAGCATGGTGATCAGCCTGATTGAAGATTACGACGTGGACTATCCCGTATTTCTGGACAGCGAGAGCGCCGGTGGAAGAGGGCGTGCGGATGGTCTTACCAGTGAGGAACGGACGAAAATCCATAAAGCTTTTCTACAGACGATTGCTTCGGCAGGTTATGAGACCGGTATTTACGGTTCCAGAAACTGGCTGAAATCCGAAGTTGATATGACAGAACTGTCAGATTACAAAACATGGCTTGCGGAATACTCGGATGTTCCGTCTTATGATGAATACTATCATATGTGGCAGTATACTTCCAAAGGCGCGGTGGACGGTATCGAGACAAGAGTAGATTTGAATCTGTGTTATATGAATATAGATACTTCAATCAACCATGCGAAGAGTGCGGAAGGATATTCGGGCGTTATTGACGGTGACAGCGGCAATGTGCCGACCGGCGGTGACGAGGAAGATTAAGCGTAAGATATCAGGAAAGGAACGGGGAATCATGGGTAAGATAACAGTAGAAACATGTGGGATAGAAGGGCTTAAGGTGATTACACCGACTGTTTTTCACGATGCGCGCGGTTATTTCGTGGAGACATATAACTATAATGACTATAAAGATGCGGGAATTGACCAAGTCTTTGTTCAGGATAATCAGTCTGCGTCGACAAAGGGCGTTTTGCGCGGATTGCATTTTCAGATTAATTACCCGCAGGACAAGCTGGTGCGTGTTCTGCGTGGCGAGGTGTACGATGTGGCGGTGGATCTGCGCCCGGGTTCCGAAACATACGGTAAGTGGTATGGCGTGCTTCTCACGGCAGAGAATGCAAAACAGTTTTTTATTCCCAAGAACTTTGCCCACGGCTTCTATGTAGTGTCCGATTACGCTGAATTTGCTTATAAATGTTCGGATTTCTATCATCCGAATGACGAGGGAGGTATTGCGTGGGACGATGCGGATTTAAATATCGACTGGCCTATTCCGGAAGGGACACGACCGATTCTATCTGAAAAGGACGCCAATAGAGAAGGTATTGCGGCGTTTACGAAAAAGTACCGGACGTAATGTCGTATTACGCCGTTGCGTTACGATGCCGTATTGCGGCGGCAATACATTTCGGAGCAGAGAGATTATGAGTGTGGAAAATACGGAATATATAAATCGTTCGAATAAGAAAACAAAACGTTTGGGTAAGCCCGCAGGAATTGCAATATTCTGGGGGCTTGGATTGATTTTGGCGCTTGTACTCATCAATCATCACAATCCGCTTGCAGATCAAGTGACGGAGCGGATGAAGAAGGTCAGCGGATGTGTCCTGATCACCTTTACTTGTGTGATTTTTGCACTTTATTATGAGAGAATCATGACTATTCCGGCAGAACTTTTTCAGAGCAGGAAGTTAATCTGGAAGCTTGCAAAGAACGATTTCAAGAAACGTTATGCCGGTTCTTATCTCGGTATCGTCTGGGCGATGGCGCAGCCGGTTGTTACGGTAGTGATGTATTGGATTGTCTTCGATAAAGTGTTTGATACGCGAAGCCAGATGGTGGCAAGCGGACTGGAAGTGCCCTATGTACTGTATCTGACGGCGGGTCTTGTGCCGTGGTTCTACTTCTCAGAGGCAATTACGCAAGGAACGATGGCGCTGATCGAATATAATTATCTGGTTAAGAAAGTGGTGTTTAACATCAGTATTCTGCCGATTATCAAGGTGATTGCCGCCACTTTTATTCATGTATTCTTTGTGGCTGTATTGTTACTTGTATCTGTCGGATACGGTTATTATCCCAGTATTTATACTCTTCAGATTATTTATTATAGTTTTTGTATGTTTATGCTTGTGCTCGGTATGAGTTATATGACTTGTGCATTGGTAGTATTTATCAGGGACTTACAGCAGATTATTAACATTGCGCTGCAAATCGGAATGTGGGCGACGCCTATTCTGTGGAATATCACAATGCTTAAAACAGATAATATGAAAACACTGTTTAAATTAAATCCGCTTGTTTATGTGGTTAACGGATACAGAAGTGCAATTTACGAGGAAGTCTGGTTCTGGGAGCATTTCTATTCTTCCACATATTTTTGGATATTTACGATTAGTATGTTCTGTATCGGGACGTTGATTTTCCGTAAGATGAGAGTACATTTTGCGGATGTGCTATGAGCAGTGCCGCAGGATATACAACCGTCTGCGATGTGCTTGCACAGGAGCAGACGGTTGTATATCCTGCGATAAGGCGACAGCCTGCGAGCGAGAAGGAGCGGAGCGGAATCGAGCTGCGCACTGCGGAGAAGAAGGCGACAGCCTGCGAGCGAGAAGGATATACCTTCCAAACAGATAGGACAAACATATGGACAATATTGCGATTCAAGTCACGAATGTGGAAAAAGTATATAAGTTGTACGATAAGCCTTCGGACAGGATTAAGGAAGCGCTCGGCTTAGGGCGGGGCAAACATCATACGGAGCATCATGCCCTGAAAGGAGTCGATTTGACGATCAGACAGGGGGAATGCGTGGGCATTATCGGAACCAACGGCTCCGGTAAATCGACAATTCTAAAGATTATTACCGGCGTTTTGAATCCGACGCGCGGTGATGTTGTGGTTAACGGGCGCATTTCCGCATTGCTGGAACTGGGCGCCGGATTTAATATGGAGTACAACGGCATTGAGAATATCTATCTGAACGGAACGATGATCGGATTCTCCGAGAAAGAGATCGATGAGAAGATGGATGCGATTCTGGAATTTGCGGATATCGGCGAATATGTGTATCAACCGGTCAAAACATATTCCAGCGGAATGTTTGTACGTCTTGCTTTTGCGGTGGCAATTAACATAGAACCGGAGATTTTAATTGTAGATGAAGCTTTGTCTGTAGGGGATGTTTTTTTTCAGGCAAAATGTTATCATAAATTTGAAGAATTTAAAGAAATGGGCAAGACGATTGTTTTCGTCAGCCATGACTTGAGCAGTATCAGCAAATATTGTGACAGAGTAGTGCTTCTCAATCAGGGGACGAAACTGGGCGAGGGCAGACCGAAAGAGATGATAGACATCTATAAACAGGTTCTGGTGGGACAGTATGCCGCGCCGGAAGCGGAGAACGGACGACTGCTGGACGACGAAGACCTGCGAAGGGCGGCGGCGGGCGGCAGTACGGCGGCAAACGGTGCAAGGGCAGTGGGAGACGCTGCTGCGGCGGACAATACACAGACCGGCGGCGGAACCGTGGAGAATCCGGAACTGCTGGAGTACGGGTCTAAGAAAGCCGTGATTGAGGAATACTATATCACGGATGACAAAGATACGAGGACCTCGGCAATTCTGAAAGGAAATATGTTTACCATCCATATGAGAGTAAAAATGATGGAGGACATACAGGCGCCGATTTTTGCGTTTACCATCAAGAATGTACGTGGGACTGAGATTACCGGTACGAATACTATGTTTGAGAAAGCCTTTTTGGAGTCGGTTGCTGCCGGGGAGAAGTGCGAGGTGGCATTCACCCAGAGGATGAACCTACAGGGCGGCGATTATCTGCTTTCCTTGGGAGTTACCGGGTATGAGAACGATGATTTTACGGTGTACCACAGACTGTATGACGTACTGAATCTGACGGTGATATCCGACAAAGACACGGTAGGTTTCTACGACATGGATTCCGTCGTGGAAGTCCGCAAAGCGAATTAAGAAGTGGATATATAATGGATTAGGTTTGGAACGGAAGGTTAGGGAACGGATGCCGGAGAATAATATTGAGGAAATCGGAAAAATCAAGCTGGACCTTACGCACTATCCGGGCGAAGATTACTACTGCGACGGAGACGCGGAGGATGAACTGTTAGAGATTACGCGTAACTATTCTGCAGTAGAGTATCAGCGTATCATAGAGGAGCGTAAAAGCTGGGAGATTCTGTACCACCTGTCTTCGCAGCGGGAGAATATTGTGGAGTGGCTTCCTATTACGAAAGAGATGAAAGTGCTGGAAGTCGGTTCCGGCTGTGGCGCCATTACCGGGACGCTTGCGGGAAAAGCAGGCGAAGTTACCTGCATTGATCTGTCGAGAAAGAGAAGCAGGATTAACGCATACAGGCATATGGACGCGGACAATGTGACGATTCATGTAGGCAATTTTCAGGATGTGGAACCGGATCTGCCATGTGACTACGATTATATTTGTCTAATCGGTGTGTTTGAGTATGCGCAGGCATATATCAGGTCAGAGACACCCTACGAGGATTTCCTGAATACTATTCGGAAGCACTTGAATCCGGAAGGGCATATTGCGATTGCGATTGAAAATAAATTCGGTTTAAAATATTGGGCCGGATGCCGTGAAGACCATCTGGGCACATATTTTAGCGGCATTGAGAATTACCCTGACGGCGGTGTGGTGAGAACGTTTACGGCGGAGGGATTACGCAGAATTGCTAAGAATTGCGGATATGAATATGCGCAGATGTATTATCCATATCCGGATTATAAGTTTATGACATGCCTCTATTCTGAGGAACGTCTTCCTAAGACGGGCGAATTGTCTAATAATCTTCGTAACTTCGATAGAGACCGCCTGCAGTTGTTTGATGAGAAAAGGGTGTTCGATACAATCATACAGGAGGGGCAGTTTGAATTATTTTCCAATTCCTATATGATGCTGCTCGGACCGAAACTGGAAGAAAAGTATGTGAAATATTCCAATGACAGAAAACCGGAATTCTGTATCAAGACGGTTTTCAAAGAGAATGAGCATGGAAAAATAATAGAAAAACATCCGTTATCTAAAGAGGCGTGGAGGCATATAGAGAACACCGCACATGCCTACGATGCGCTTGCGAAACGTTATCAAGACAGCGGTCTGGTCATCAATCGGTGCAGGCTGGAGAGGGCAAACGGCAGTACAGAGATCAAGGTGGGGATTGAGACGGAAGAGCCGTATCTGAGTCTTGCGTATGTGGAAGGCAGAACGCTGGAGGAGATTCTTGATGACTGTCTGAAACGAAATGATATAGAGCGGTTTGGACAGTTGTTCGACGAGTATTATAAGAGAATATCATATGGGGAAGAAGAGAAAATTGCCGATTACGATTTGATATTTTCCAATATTATCGTCCCGGAGAATATTGATAACGCATGGAATGTTATTGATTGCGAATGGAGTTTTGAGAAAGTGATCGAGACAAAACAGATTGCTTTCCGCTCGGTCTACTGTTATCTGCTGGAAAATGAAAAACGGAATTCTTTAAACTTGGATTTAATAATTCGAAAGCTGGAAATAGACCAATCTGACGCCGAACAGTATCGTAAACGGGAGATGGATTTCCAGAAATATGTGACCGGAAAACATATGTCCATGGCGCAGATGAGAGAGGCGATCGGTCGCCCGGTCTATACGGTCGAAGCATTTTGTGAAGGGCAGGCGCTGGCGGCAGGTAAGGACCGCATACAGGTTTACGAGGATACCGGCAGAGGATTTAATGAAGAACAGTCGTTTTTTATTGATGAGACTGTGGGAGAACAGGTACGCGTACGGGAAGATGGCATGACAGAGTTAGAGATCATGATTTCGAGTGGGAAGAGCGCGCTGAGGATTGACCCGTGCAATGATTTTTGTCTGATTTATCTTCAGGAAATAAGATGGAACGGAACGATATTGTCGTGGAAGGGAAGACAGATACAGGTAAACGGCTTTAAGGTAGGAGAGAACACATATGCGTGTCCTACACAAGATCCGAATATTACCGTATCTCTTGACGGTATTCGCGGAGAAGACAGCAATGTGCTGCAAGTGACAATGCAGGTGACGAAGCTTCCGGAAGAAACGGTAAAACATATGCAGAAAAGGGGACTGTTTTGACAGATGAGTGGACGTACGGATCGCTATGGGTGGGCGGCGTATTATGCAGCCGCATATGAAGAAGAACGTCAAAAGAATATTGTGCTGGCAGGAAAGATTGCGGACGCGCAGAGACGGCAGGCGGATTTGAACGATAATCTGAACCGTATCTACGCCAATCCTTTCTGGAAAATGACGTCTCCTTTCCGCAAATTGTATCATGTTGTGAAAGGCGGCGTACAACACGATAAGGATATGGACAGGTGTCCCGAAGCGGACGCCTGTCTTCTGCGTTATGAGAAAGAAGTGCGAAGACAGCAGAATCCTTATGCAGAATGGATAAATGAAGAGAATAACGCGTGCAATCAAAAGGAGGGGAGCGGGAAGGAAATAACTGTAAACGGCTGGCAGGCAGTTAGTGTGCCGGGGACGGAAATCGTTCTGCTGACTTATGGGCAGGGAATGCTCGATAAAGATGCATTTGATGAAGTTAAATCTTGTTTTGATAAAAATTGCAAATGTCTTATTGCATATGCGGATGAAGATTTTTACTGGGAAGACTTGTCGAATCGTATGCATCCTTGGCTGAAACCATGCTATTCACCGGATACGATGCTGGCATTTAATTACTGGGGTTATTTATTAGCTGTCAAAGCGGATGTGCTGACGGAGGTGCTTTCTGCAGAAGATATGCAAAATAGGATGAAGCACAGCAGACAGTCGGTGCGCTTCTATGATTTGTGCCTTTGTCTGGAAGAGGCGGCGATCAGGCGCAGCAGGCTGGAAAGTGTTTCCATGCAGGAAAGCGTATGTCATATAGACAGCGTTCTCTATCATCATAATTATCAGCCGCCGGAGGACGTGCGCCGTCTGGTTGAAAAGTGTAAGGAACAGGAAGAGCGGTTCCGTTTGGTGGAGAAAGAGTTGAATCGAGAATTAGAAAATAGTCGTTATATAATTGGCGCCGGAGCAGAATATACACAGATACGTGAGGCGGCGCTGGAAAGGCGCGGGGCGAAGGGAATCCTTGTGAGCGGAGGAGAACCGGATCTGTACCATATTATTTATGATACATCCATATCCGGCAGAGAAAGGTGCGCACGAGCGCAGAGCGAAGACAGGCATATCTCTCCGCACTATGTCGTTTCGGTGGTCATTCCCTCAAAAGACCATCCCGACGTGCTAAGGAGGTGCCTCGAGTCATTTCGTGCAAAGACAGACTACCGCTATTATGAATGGATTGTCGTGGATAACGGCAGCAGCGACGATAACCGTGCGAAGCTTGAGAAGCTGCAGAAGGAATATGGGTTTGTATATATCTATGAGAAAATGGATTTTAACTTCTCGAAGATGTGTAATATGGGCGTGAAGAAGGCGAACGGAGACTTGATTCTTCTTCTGAACGACGATGTTGAAATCATAGAGCATAGCTGGCTGAGAAGACTTGCGGGACAGGCGTTGCAGCCGCATGTCGGAGCGGTGGGAGCTAAATTGTGGTATGCGGGTACGCAGAAGATCCAGCATGCGGGTATTACCAATATGGACATCGGACCTTCCCATAAGCTAATTACCTTTGAAGATGATAAAGATTATTATTACGGGCGTAACAGAGTTACCTATGATATGATCGGTGTGACGGCGGCTTGTCTTATGGTGAGCCGGAAGAAATATGAGCAGGTGGGCGGCTTGGATGAAACGATGGCGGTCGCTTACAATGATGTGGATTTCTGCTTTAAGCTGATTGAGGCCGGTTATTATAACGTACAGCGTAATGATGCGGTATTGTATCATCACGAGTCGCTGAGCAGAGGGCTGGACGAGGAAGACGACGGTAAGTGGGGAAGACTTCTTACAGAGAAAGAGAATCTTTATGCGAAGCATCCGCAGATGAAGGGAAAGGATGTGTTTTATCACAGAGCGTTGATTGACAATGCCTCCGATTATGCCTGCAACTATAAATTCCCATATGAAGAACATCTTCTAACGACGAAGCCGGAACCGTATGAGGCAGGACAGACGAAAGGATTCCATATGAATCGTCTTCGTCTCACTGTGGACAGGGCGGAAATACAGCACAAGATTCATGCGGACGAGCCGGACATTCTTTGGATTATGGGCTGGTGCTATGTGCCCGGAGAAAATAACGCGTGTTATAATAAAAGCGTATTGTTAGTTCGTACAGATAAAGGGAACGGCGAGGACGGTTCAAATGATTATGCTGCGACGCCGTACGACTGGTATCGCAAAGATGTGGAGGCAATTCTGCCGGCGGAAGAAAATATCGGATTAGCCGGTTTTGTACTTCGTCTGCTGCGCGACGATCTTCCGGCCGGAACATATCGCATCGGAATGCTTTGTACGGGCGTACAGGGAGATCGGCAGCTTGCATGGAGCGATAAGACATGCGAAGTGTAGATGATGAAATGGAGACTAGTGTGAAAAATCCGTATGCGGAAGATTTTTCACACGCAAATTTGTGCTTGTGCCCAAATTTGCAGGTTGAGCAAGAATGGAGACTATTATGGAACAGGGGAAAAAGAAGCAGACGACAGAGGAAGAGAAACTTCGTCATTATCGGGATGCCTATGAGCGGGAAAGACAGAAGAATCGTGTTCTGGCAGGGAAACTTGCTGAGGCACAGCAAAAGGAAACGGAACTGGAGGAGCGCTTAAACCGTATTAAGGGCAGTGTATTCTGGCGGATATCCAAACCTTTGCGCGCTGCTGTGCACTGGGTTCAGCGCACGAGGCAGAGGCTTGGCTACTACGGGGGACCGAAAGGCGTCGCGCGGAAACTGAATGCGAAGAGCATTGAGCGGAAAGCGCGCGCGCAGCATGGGACGGCGGGTTTTCCGAATGCGGAAGAGGCGAAGCGGCAGAGAGAGTACAAATTTCCCCGTAAGATTACATTCAGTATTCTGGTGCCGTTATACAATACGCCGGAGAAGTTCCTGCGCCAAGCGATCGACTCTGTGTGTGCGCAGACCTATGGCGGCTGGCAGCTTTGTCTGGCGGACGGGTCCGATGCAGAGCACGCTGACGTGAAGAAAATCTGTCAGGAATACACGGCGAAAGATTCACGGATTGTTTACCGGAAACTCTCGAAGAATGAGGGGATATCGGGAAACACCAATAAATGTTTTGCCATGGCGACAGGGGATTATATCGCGCTATTCGACCATGACGACGTGCTGCATCCGAGCGTATTGTTTGAATATATGAAGGCAATCTGTGATCGGGGCGCGGATTATATTTACTGTGACGAGGCGACTTTTAAGGGGAAAAAGACAATTGACGATATGATTACGTTGCATTTCAAACCTGATTATGCACCGGATAATCTTCGTGCCAACAATTATATCTGTCATTTCAGTGCTTTTGACAGAAAGCTGCTGGAGGGGATGCAGTTGTTCCGCTCGCAGTTTGACGGCAGTCAGGACCATGATATGATTCTGAGACTGACAAGCAGGGCAAAATGTGTGGTTCACGTGCCGAAGCTGCTCTATTACTGGCGCTCTCATGAAGGCAGCGTAGCGGCGGATATCAATGCCAAGAGTTACGCTATTGATGCGGCGAAAGGAGCCGTGGCATCGCATCTTGAAGAACATGGATTCAAAAATTTTGAAATTACTTCCACGAAGGCATTTGAGACGATTTTTCAGATTAAATATGAGATACAGGGGAATCCGCTTATCAGCATTGTGATTCCGAATAAGGATCATCTTGAGGATTTGAGCCGCTGCATTGCTTCGATTACAGAGAAGAGCACATACGATCACTATGAGATTATCGTGGTGGAAAATAACAGCACGACGGAAGAGATATTTGAGTATTATAAGAAAATACAGGATAATCCGAAAATCAAAGTCATCACATATCAAGGCGGGTTTAACTATTCCAAAATTTGTAATCTGGGGGCGTCCAAAGCACGGGGTGAATACCTTCTGCTGCTGAATAACGACACGGAAGTGATCACACTCGACTGGATGGAGGAGCTTCTGATGTATGCGCAGCGTCCAGACGTGGGCGCAGTTGGTGCAAAGCTCTATTATGCGGACAGGACCATTCAACATGCGGGCGTAGTGCTCGCACTGGGACAGCACAGAACCGCCGGGCACAGCCACTATCGTGTCAGCAGCAATAATCTGGGTTATATGGGGCGGCTCTGTTATGCGCAGAACGTGATGGCAGTGACGGGAGCCTGCCTGATGATGCGAAAAGCGGTATATGATGAATTAAAAGGTCTGGACGAAAGTTTCGAAGTCTCATTAAACGATGTGGATCTGTGCATCCGTGCGTGGAAAGCGGGTTACGTCAATGTGTTTACACCTTTTGCAGAACTGTATCACTATGAATCCGTTTCGCGGGGGCTTGATGATCACGGCGAGAAGGCGCGGCGGTATGAGAGGGAGTCGGCGGCCTTCCGGGCAAAATGGAAGGAACTGCTGGAGGCGGGGGATCCTTATTACAACCCGAATTTCTCGCTCGACCGCAGCGATTTTGCACTGAAGATTTAGCGCGCTATTTAGTGTGTTATTTTCCAAAATATGTTTACGAGTATATTCACAGTATGATAAAATAATATACAGTGAGTGTGATCTGTAAATGTATGATCAGAACATTCTCCGGCAGAAGAGTTTAGCTGCAAGAAATCAGGATTAATGGAGGTAACGGGATGGGCTACAAAGAACAATTTGATTTTTGGGTAGAAGATTCTTACTTTGACGATGCGACGAAGCAGGAGCTTCTCGCGATCAGAAACGATGAGAAAGAGATTGAAGACCGTTTTTATAAGGATCTCGCCTTTGGTACGGGTGGACTGCGCGGTGTCATCGGCGCCGGTACGAACCGCATGAATATCTATACGGTGCGTAAAGCTACGCAGGGTCTTGCCAATTACATAAAGAAGCAGGGCGGAGAAGACAAGGGTGTGGCAATCGCCTATGACTCAAGAAGAAAATCTCCGGAGTTTGCGGATGAGGCAGCGCTTTGTCTGGCAGCAAACGGTATCAAGGCGTATGTGTTTGATGCGCTTCGTCCTACACCGGAATTATCATTTGCGCTGCGCGAACTGGGATGTATTTCAGGTATTGTTATCACGGCAAGCCACAATCCGCCGGAGTATAACGGATATAAATGCTATTGGGAGGACGGCGCGCAGGTTACCGCTCCCAAGGATAAAGAGATTATCACGGAAGTTAACAACGTGACGGATTATCATACCGTAAAGACCATGGACAAGGAGGAGGCGAAGAAAGCCGGACTCTATGTGGTAATCGGCAAAGAAATTGATGATAAGTACATGGTTGAGCTTAAGAAGCAGATTATTCATCCGGATGTAATCAAAGATATGGCAGAGGATATGAAGATTGTATATTCTCCGTTTAACGGAACGGGAAATGTACCGGTCAGAAGAATCCTTTCAGAACTCGGATTTAAGAATGTATATGTAGTTCCCGAGCAGGAAATGCCCGATCCGGATTTTACTACATTGGAGTATCCGAATCCGGAAGATCCCAAGGCATTTACGCTCGCCCTCAAGCTGGCAAAAGAGAAAAATGCGGATATCGTACTCGCGACCGACCCGGATGCGGACAGACTCGGTATCTATGCGCTGGATACGAAGTCCGGCGAGTATGTTCCTTTTACCGGTAATATGTCCGGCATGTTAATTGCAGAGTATATCCTGAGAGAGAGAACGGCAACTGATACGATGCCTGAGAATCCGGCGCTTGTTACAACAATTGTTACGACCAATATGGCTCGTGCGATAGCGGACGATTATAAAGTGAAATTCATTGAAGTCCTGACAGGATTCAAGTTTATCGGCGAGCAGATTAAGTTGTTTGAGCAGAACGGTTCCAACAACTATGTATTCGGACTGGAAGAAAGCTACGGCTGCCTTGCAGGAACACATGCAAGAGACAAGGATGCAATCGTGGCGGTTATGTGTCTGTGCGAGATGGCGGCATGGTGTAAGAAGAACGGCAAGACCGTATGGGATCAGATGATCACCCTCTATGAGAAATACGGTTATTTCAAAGAGAGCCAGTATTCTATCACTATGAAAGGCATCGATGGTGCAAAAGAAATCGAGGAGCTTATGAATAAGCTTCGCAGCAATCCGCCGAAGGCGTTCGGCGAACTGAAAGTGAAAGAATTCAGGGATTATACGACCGGCAAGACACTGAATCTGGAGACGGGTGAGGCAGGAGAGACAGGACTTCCGCAGTCCAATGTACTTTACTTCGACCTGACGAATGATTCATGGTGCTGTGCGCGTCCTTCCGGTACGGAGCCGAAGATTAAGTTCTATATGGGTGTTAAAGGAACGAGTCTGGAAGACGCTGAGGCAAGGTTGAATAAGCTGACGGAAGACTTAAAAGCATATTTGTAATAAAACGAGCAAACGCGGATAAGAGAATATATTCAAATTGCGTTACCGGTCGCCCTGCGTGGAGCAGGGCGATGCTTCTTTTTGAGAGGCAGCAATGGAAGCGAAGGAGGCTTCGCCGTGGGAAATAAGATATTTAAGATGAACAACTTCATAAAAACCGCGAACTACTTCAGAAAGAACGGGATCCGCCACACTTACTATGCGGCGAAAGAACGGCTGGAAGAAGAACGGAAGTCAGTTTATTATTACAAAGAACCTTCGGCGGACAAACTGGCGGAACAGGCAGAAGAGACGGCTGACTGCCACGAAGTGTTCAGCATTGTGGTGCCGGCATATGAGACGCAAGAAGCGTTTCTGCGTGATATGCTTGATTCCGTATGCAGACAGAGTTACGGGAGATGGGAACTGATTATTGCAGATGCGAGCGCAAGTGATACGGTTGAGAGGATAGTACAGGACGCTGCGCGTAGAATGATGAAAGAAAACGGTGAAAACCGTATCAAATACAGACGCCTGACAGAGAATAAAGGTATCTCCGGCAATACGAATGCAGGAATTGAAATAGCATCCGGAGATTATATTGCACTGTTAGATCACGACGACTTTCTGGCGCCGGATGCGCTGTATCATATGGTGAAGGTGGTTCACAAATCCAAGGAAGAAGGGATAGTCCCCGCACTGCTATATACGGATGAGGACAAATATGAGAATAGCAATAGTTATTATACGTCACCACACAAGAAGGAAAAATTTAATTTTGATTTAATTTTATCAAATAATTACATCTGTCATTTTACCGCAGTGGAGACAAAGCTTATGAAAAGCTTGCAGTTGCGCAGAAAATTTGATGGAGCGCAGGACTATGATCTGGTACTGCGGGTAGTGAGTGAATTGTTGAAAACGGTTCCGCCGCACGAATTGTCAAAGCGGATGATTCACATACCGCATATTCTTTATCATTGGAGAAGCCATTCGGATTCTACAGCGGAAAACACTGCCAGCAAAAGTTATGCGTACGAGGCAGGGAAGAATGCGCTGGCTGATTTTTGCGCCGGGCAGGGGTGGAAAGCGGAAGTACGGCACAGTCTGCATCTGGGCTTCTATGAGATTGCGTATTTACCGGATGTGCTGACGGTGCGAAATGACATAGGTATCGTAGGAGGACGGATATTGGATGCCCGCGGGCGGATATGCGGCGGCGCTTTCGATAATGACGGAACATGCAGATACGAAGGACTGCACAGAGAATACAGCGGCGGAAGCACCCATAAGGCGGCGCTTAAGCAGGATGCGGCGGCAGTTGATATCCGTTGTGTACAGGTCAGACCCGAATTGCGTGAGCAGTTTGAGCAGATTACCGGACAACAGTATGAGGAGAGAACGATTCGCTGTAAGACAGGGCGGGAACATGTAGAGCTGCGTATTGCGGATATATCCGGACTGGTCTGTGACGAGGAGGGATACCGCAAGCTGAGTATGGAACTGGGACGCGCGGCATTTGAACATGGATATCTGGTGTTATGGAATCCGGCAATGACGGTTTATGCCAATCGCTAAGGGGATGAAATATGGAACAGAGAATACAATCAACGGTGGTGATTCCCAATTATAACGGAATCAATTATATAGAAAAATGTCTGGCGATGCTTGTGAAGGAGCCGGCTCATATCATCGTGGTGGACAACGGTTCCGACGACGGAAGCAGGGAAGTTGTACAAGAGAAATTTCCGCAAGTGGAACTGATTTGTCTTGACCGGAACTATGGCTTTTGCAAAGCCGTAAACGTTGGGATTGCCAACAGTAAGACAACATATGTTATATTATTGAATAACGATACAGAAATAGAGGCTGGGTTCGTGAGAGCGATGGAACAGCCTCTTATGTGGCGGGGCGAGATTTTTTCCGGTGCGGCGCAAATCAGGAATCTGCAGCATCCGGAACTGATGGACGATGCGGGAGACTACTACTGTGCATTCGGCTGGGCGTTTGCAAGAGGAAAGGATAAGCCGTATCAGGAGTATCTGAGAACACGCAGAGTATTTGCCGGCTGCGGTGCGGCGGTCATATGCCGCAGGAAAATATTTAATGAAATCGGAACGATGGATGAAAATCATTTCGCATATCTGGAAGATATCGACTTAGGGTATCGTGCCAGAATACACGGCTATTATAATATTTATATCCCGAAGGCAATAGTATATCATGCAGGAAGCGGTGTTTCAGGTTCCCGACATAACAGTTTTAAGGTGAAGCTGTCTGCCCAGAACAGCGTGTATCTGGCATACAAGAATATGCCGTTTTTCCAGCTTCTGTTGAATATGCCGTTTCTTCTTGCAGGTTTTGCGGTGAAGATGATCTACTTTACCCGCAAGGGATTGGGCAGAGATTATGCCGCCGGACTGTGCAAAGGCATAAAGCTTAGCCTTTCTAAAGAGGGCAGGGCACATAAAGTGCGCTTCCAAAGAGAAAATCTTTACAACTATATCGTGATACAATTAGAATTATGGCGCAACATATGGTATCGATTTATGAACTGATGCGATAGGTTGTGTTTTTGACTAAAATATTGTAAGATACATGCAGAGGCTTAGAATATGATTAAAGATAATCAGAAATATTTTAATAGGCTGCACGTAGTGCTGGATGCCATAGTCATAGCGGCTTCCTATATGCTGGCTTGGTATATTAAGTTTGCCAGCCCCATTTCAGACATCGGACCAGCTACCGGTGTTCTTTCTATGCGCACATATTTTCAGATGCTCTATGCGATCGTTCCGGGGTATCTGATTCTGTACTATATTTTCAACTTATATACGCCCAAGCGCGCAACCGTGCACAAATACGAAATTTTGAATATTTTTCAGGCGAATGTGGTAGGGTTGATTCTGTTGATGGCAGGGTGGTATCTGGTTGAACAGATTCACTTTTCGCGTGCCATGATGGGCTATTTCTTTATCCTGAATATTCTTTTTACTACGCTGGGACGTTCTTTCATCCGTATGCTTCTACAATATTTCCGTGAAAAAGGTTACAATCTGAAATATATTCTTCTGGTAGGATATTCACGTGCGGCGGAGGAATATATCAATCGTATCAACTCTAATCCTCAGTGGGGATATGTGGTGCGGGGGATTCTGGATGACAGCGTACCGAGAGGCACACTGTATAAAGGCGTTAAAGTTGTCGGAACAATCGAAAACCTGCTCTATATTCTGCCGGAAAATAAACTTGACGAGATTGCCATCACGCTTTCGTTGAAAGATTATGACAATCTGGAACACATTGTAGATATCTGTGAGAAATCCGGTGTTCATACCAAGTTTATCCCGGACTACAACAGTATGTTTCCGAGCCGCCCGTATACGGAAGACCTGATGGGACTGCCCGTAATCAATATCCGTTATGTTCCGCTGACTAATACGCTAAACTGGATTGCCAAGAGAGCGGTGGATGTGGTGACATCGATTGTTGGACTGGTAGTTTCTTCGCCGGTTATGCTGATTGCGGCTGTTGCGATCAGATGTACGTCAAGAGGTCCGATTATTTTCAAGCAGGAGCGTATCGGGCTGCACAATAAACCTTTTAAAATGTATAAATTTCGAACGATGGAAGTACAGAAGCCGTCTACGGAGGAGAAGGGCTGGACGACTAAGGATGATCCGAGAGTTACGAAAGTCGGTAAATTACTGCGCAGGACAAGTATTGACGAATTACCGCAGTTATTTAATATTCTGATGGGCGATATGAGCGTGGTAGGACCGAGACCGGAACGCCCGCAGTTTGTAGAGAAGTTTAAAGAAGAAATTCCGCGGTATATGGTGAAGCATCAAGTCAGACCGGGACTTACCGGATGGGCGCAGATTAACGGATACCGCGGCGATACGTCCATAAAGCGAAGAATTGAATATGATATTTTCTATATTGAAAACTGGACGATGTCCTTTGATATCAAGATTATGTTTCTGACAATTTTTAAGGGATTTATTAATAAAAATGCATATTAGTGAGATAATAATTGGAAGGTTTGAGGTCGTTTGAAATTCTTAAGATTTTAGAAAGACTCACTGAATATGCATCTATTATGTTGCAATTATGTCAAGATATAGTATAATCAAATGGAAATTTACGCTATAGCTTGATTTTTACAGTAGAGTGTGAGAAAATGAAGGTTGGAATTGTATACGATTAATAAAGGAATCAAGGGAGTACAGACGTATGGCTAGATATGTTGAAGATGAATACGAATATGAAGATGAACGACCGAGAAAAAAATCCTCTTCCGGAAGTAAGGGAAGCGGCAAGAAACCTTCAGGAAGCAAGGGAAGTTCGAAGAAGTCTTCGGGGAAAGGGAACGGTTCCAAGAAGTCTTCCGGAGGCAAAGGAGGCAGCAAGAAGTCCTCAAGCAAGAAACAGCAGGCAAAGAAACAGCGCAGAAGGATTATTATTTTTATCGTGGAGATTATCATCCTGCTCATAGCCGTATTTGTATTATATGGCGTTCTGACTACTACCAAGAGCGGTAAAGTTGATTTGGATGAAGGAGATATCATTATCAATGATACAGTCAAGGAAGCGCAGGAGACGACGATGAAAGGCTACCGCAACATTGCCTTGTTCGGTGTGGATTCCACATCCGGCGCGCTCACTAAGAATACACGAAGCGACACGATTATGATCGCATCCATCAATCAGGATACAGGCGAATGTAAGCTGGTTTCGGTGTATAGAGATACTTACCTGAATCTGAGCAATGATTCTTATAATAAATGCAACGCAGCATATGCTAAAGGTGGTCCGGAGATGGCGATCAGTATGCTGAATATGAATTTGGACATGAACATTACCGATTTCGTCACGGTTGGTTTTGCCGGATTGACGGATACGATCGACGCGTTAGGCGGCGTGTACATTGACGTGGATAATTCGGAAATCAGTCACTTGAACAACTACCAGTTATGTATTGCGGAAGATTTGAAGCGTTCATATACGCCCGTATCATCTACCGGTTATCAGTTATTGGACGGACTTCAGGCGACAGGATACTGCCGTATCCGTTATACGGCAGGCGACGACTTTAAGCGTGCCGAGAGACAGCGGGAAGTACTTGCAGCGGTAGCGGATCAGGCGAAGAAGGCTTCCCTGCCGAAGCTGACAGAGACGGCAAGCGCCGTGTTTGACGAGACGTATACGTCGTTGGATTTGAATGAGATCATTGAAATGTTAGGCAGTGTAAATACCTATTATATTTCCGATACGGCAGGATTCCCGCAGGAGTCTAACCGTGCGACCGGAACAATCGGCTCCAAAGGTTCCTGCGTCATTCCGGTTAATCTGGAAGACAATGTTAAGTGGCTGCATCAATTCCTCTTTAACGATTATGACTATGAGCCGTCAGCGACTGTAAAGGCTTGCAGCGACCAGATTTATAAAGATACAAACGGATATTTGAAATAATAATCAGGGCAAAGGGGACCGATTATACGGTCTCCTTTTCTTCTCGCATAGCGGGAATATAAGATAGCGGAGGAAAACAGCGTGGATAAAGTGGATATTATCATCCCCGCCTATAAACCCGATCATAAATTTCTGACACTGATGAAACGGCTGGAACACCAGAGTGTTCCGATCAATCAGATTATTGTTATGAACACGGAGCAGAAATACTTTGATCGGCTGATTTACGGTACTTCTTTTCAGAAGGATTATCATAATATAATAGTGAAACATTTGTCAAAAAGGGAATTTGATCACGGCAAAACAAGAAATATGGGCGTGCAGCGCTCTGATGCAGATTATTTCGTGATGATGACGCAGGATGCCGTTCCGGCGGACGAGTATGTAGTGGAAGAACTGCTGAAGCAGCTTCATAATGAACACGTGGCAGTGGCGTATGCCAGACAGCTGGCTAATGAAGGCAGCAGTGAAATAGAGAGATATACAAGAGAATTCAACTATCCGGACCAAACGGTAGTTAAGACAAAAGCCGACTTGGATAAATATGGTGTGAAGACATTCTTCTGCTCTAATGTATGTGCCGCTTACAATCGTAAGATTTTCGATGAATTGGGCGGCTTTGTGAAACATACAATCTTTAATGAAGATATGATTTATGCCGCGGGGGCAATTGAGGCAGGATATGGCGTCGCTTATGCTGCGCAGGCGAAGGTATATCATTCTCATGATCTGGGTTATATGGAACAGCTTCATAGAAACTTTGATCTGGGCGTATCACAGGCCCAGCATCCGGAAATATTTGACGCATATCCGTCCGAGTCAGAGGGACTACGTTATGTCAGGCAGCTTATCCGCCACTTGAACGGGGCGGGATTGAAGAGGAAAATACCGCATCTTATTTTACAGAGCGGATTTAAGTACATAGGATACTGGTGCGGAAAGCATTACGGCCGCTTGCCGAGAAGGCTGGTTATAGCGATGTCTTCATCCAAAGAGTACTGGAAATAATAACCCTTAGAGGATATAGGATTGAAAATTAATATTTTCAATCGTGAGATTTGTGTCTGTGCGTTGCTTGGCACAAACTCGTTGTGCGCAAAAGCAGCGCGGAAATGGAGAAAAGTATGTGTGGAATCGTAGGATATATCGGGACCAAGCAGGCGGCGCCCATTATTTTAGACGGATTATCCAAGCTGGAGTACCGCGGATATGATTCGGCAGGCATGGCAGTTTATGATGGCAGTAAAATCAATATTACGAAGTCGGTGGGAAGATTAAAGATACTGGAGAATATCACTCATGGCGGGGAGACGATGGCGGGCGTCTGCGGAATCGGTCATACCAGATGGGCGACCCACGGCGTTCCGAGCGATATTAACGCGCATCCGCATTTTAATGCGGCGGAGACGATCACGGTCGTACATAACGGTATTATCGAGAATTACCTGCAGCTTAGGCAGATGCTGACAGATAAAGGATATCAGTTTATTTCTGAGACGGATACGGAAGTATTAGCGCATTTGCTCGATTATTATTATAAAGGCAACCCGATGGAAGCGATAACGAAAGTACTGCATCGTGTGGAAGGTTCCTATGCGCTGGGTATCCTTTTTGCAGACTGGCCGGATCAGATATTTGCGGCAAGGAAGGATTCACCGCTGATTGTCGGCCAGAATGAGGACGGCTGTTTTATTGCTTCCGACGTACCGGCAATTCTGAAATATACGCGGAAAGTATATTATGTGGATAATCAGGAAGTAGTGCGTCTGCGTGCGGATCACATGCATTTCTATACCGTAGACGAAGAGGAGACAACGAAAGAGCCCGTTACCATTGAATGGGACGCAAATGCCGCGGAGAAGGGCGGATATGAGCATTTCATGCTGAAGGAAATGTACGAGCAGCCTAAGACGGTGACGGACACATTGCTTCCGAGACTTAAGAAAAACGATATTGTCATTGAAGAACTGAACATGACGGATGAAGAACTGATGGAAATCAGGAAAATCCATATCGTTGCGTGCGGTTCGGCATATCATGCAGGGGTAACGGGTAAATATGCCATAGAAGGTTTGGCGCGCGTTCCTGTTGAAGTCGATCTTGCTTCCGAATTCAGATACCGCAATCCGATTCTGGAAGAGGGCGCTATGGTCATCGTGATCAGCCAGTCGGGAGAGACTGCGGATACGCTTGCAGCGCTTCGGGAGTCTAAGGCGCGTGGATTTAAGGTGCTGGGTATTGTCAATGTGGTGGGAAGCTCTATTGCGAGAGAAGCGGATAATGTCATGTATACCTGGGCGGGACCGGAGATTGCCGTGGCAACGACCAAGGCATATAGCGCGCAGCTTATCGCACTGTATCTGCTTGCAATGAAACTTGGCAGAGTGAAAGGTAAGATAGACGATAAGACTTACAAGTCTCTCTTAGGAGATCTCAGATGTCTGCCGGACCAGATAGAACTTCTGCTCAACAATAAGTTGAAGATACAAAGATTTGCGAATCGTTATATTGGCGCTAAAGACGTGTTCTTTATCGGCAGAGGTATTGACTATGCAATTTCGCTGGAAGGTTCTCTGAAATTAAAAGAAATCTCTTATATCCATTCGGAGGCGTATGCGGCTGGAGAATTAAAACACGGAACCATCTCGTTGATCGAGGACGGTACGCTCGTTGCGGCGGTGTCTACACAGCCGGAATTATATGCCAAGACCATCAGCAATATGGTGGAAGTGAAAGCGAGAGGCGCCTTTGTTCTGGCGGTTACATGCGAGGAGAACAAGGAGATTGAGAAGGCGGCGGATTATGTGATCTATATTCCGGAAACAAATCCTTATTTTGCCAATTCACTGGCGATCATTCCGCTGCAGTTGTTCGGATATTATGTTGCCGTGGGTAAAGGATGCGATGTGGATAAGCCCAGAAATCTGGCGAAATCCGTTACGGTAGAATAAAGACGGCAATAAACTAAAAAACACAATTTAAATAAATTTTTGTCACACTTTATACACAATTAGAGGATATACTTACTTCAAGATTAAAGAAAAAACAGCGGCGAGCCGCCTGAATCTTTCGGAAAGGAGTAAGATATTATGTATGATAACGATTATTCAAATACGAATCCAACATTGAGGGATAACAATAGCACGACACAGGAACATAGCCTGAATCAGAATCAGAATGTTTATGGCAGTCAGAACGGTGGGAATTACTATCAGGGTGTATACGGTGAGCGTAGATGTACACAGAATACGGCGCAGAGTCCGTATGAAAGCCACACAGGCAGTTACCAGTACGGAAACACCTACCCGAATGATTATGCGCACATGCAGCAGAACAAGGACAAGAAGCAGAAGATGGAGAAGAAAGCTCGCCAAGGCGGTTATTTAAAAAAAGCGCTGATCAGTGTATCGCTGGGACTTCTTTTCGGAATCTTTGCGGGACTTGGACTGTATGCCGTACAGACTCTCACGGGAGTGTCCGAGAAAAACAGCATAGAGCAGAGTTCTTCGGAAGTGGAAGCTATGGCTGGAGAGATTGTGAAGGAAGCCAACGAGGAGATTGACGAGATTACGGACGAAGCGGCAAGCGGCATTCACGTAACCGAGAGTATCAGCACGATTGTGGCGGATGTATCGGAAGTCGTCAAAGAGGTGATGCCCGCCATCGTGTCAATCAATAATCATTATGTCGAAACGATGTCCTACTTCGGACAATCATTCAGCAATGAAGCCGATTCAAGCGGCTCCGGCATTATTGTAGGACAAAATGATACGGAATTGCTGATTGTGACGAATTATCACGTGATTGCCGATACAGATAAACTGACTGTGCAGTTTGTGGAAGGCAGTGAAGCGGAAGCTTCCGTGAAGGGAACTGACGCCGATATGGATCTGGCGGTGATTGCGGTTCCGATTGGCAGTGTGGATAACAGCGTGCTGCAGCAGATTGCAGTAGCGACACTGGGAGATTCCGACGCATTGGTAGTTGGAGAACCGGCGATTGCCATAGGCAATTCACTCGGATACGGGCAGTCCGTTACAACAGGTGTTATCAGCGCCTTGGACAGAAATATAGAATTATCGGACGGCACTGACGGTACGTTTATTCAGACAGATGCGGCGATTAATCCGGGTAACTCGGGTGGTGCGCTCCTTAATATGAAGGGAGAAGTAATAGGAATCAACTCTAACAAAATCGGAGGCAGCGCTGTGGAGGGAATGGGATACGCCATTCCGATTTCTTCCGCGAGTCCGATCATAGCAGAGCTTATGTTAAAAGAGACGAAGGACAAAGTGGCGGAAGAAGAGAGAGGGTATCTGGGTATTTCAGGCATCAGCGTTACGGATTATGTATCAGAGACATACGGAATGCCCAAAGGCGTATATATTTCCCAAGTGTATGAGAACACAGCGGCAGCGGAGGCCGGACTTCGCAAAGGCGATATTATCACGGAATTTGACGGTGAGCAAATTGAGTCAATGGATGAATTGCAATATGAACTGGAATTTCATGCCAAGGGCGATACGGTGGAAATCACGGTGATGTTTGCCGACGGATACGGATACATCGACAGAAAAGTGCAGATTACGCTTGGAAACAGAATGTAGAATCATGAAAAATAAACAGAGCGGATACAAAGGCGGTTGAAAGACCGCCTTTCTCCTGCTTATTGCACTGTGGAACGGAATTGTGTGTCTGTGTTCTTTAGAAAATGTTTACTTGTGGGATATTCTTTTTTATACTATGATAAAAAGTGAAGAAAAACAGCAGACTTGTATGAATATGGTTTTCAATTTCTTAGTTTGACCGGATGGAGGATAAAAACAAAAAAATGAGTGATGACAGATATGATGATAGAAACGACGCTCTTGATGTGAATCAGGAAGAGTCTAAGTCGCATGATTACCGGGAACTGGAGGACGGTGAAGAGCAAAGAAAAGAACTTCGCAGCCGCAAACAGGATGAAGTGAGTAAAGACAGCAGTCAGAGCGACGACCGTGACAAAGATTATGAAGACGTGTGCTTTATCTGCCGCAGACCTGAGAGCAAAGCGGGCAAGATGTTCCATCTTCCCAATAATATATGTGTGTGCGACGACTGTATGCATAAGACGATGGATACGGTCAGCCAGTTTGATTATCAGGGAATGCTCAACACACCCAATATGACAGATTTAAATAACGGCAAGGGATTTCCAAGCATTAGCTTTGTCAATCTGGCAGATTTGCAGGGCGACGGCGGGATTCCCAATAAGCAGAAGCCGAAGAAAAAGAAGAAATCCGGAGAGGAGCCGGAAATAGATATCAAGAATATTATGCCGCCCCACAAGATCAAAGAGAAGCTGGACGAGTATGTGGTGGGGCAGGAATATGCCAAGAAAGTAGTGTCTGTGGCGGTATATAATCATTATAAAAGAGTGGCTACCGGGACGATGGATGAGATAGAGATTGAGAAATCCAATATGCTCATGATCGGTCCAACGGGATGTGGCAAGACATATCTTGTCAAGACGCTGGCGAGACTTCTGGATGTACCGTTAGCAATTACGGACGCCACATCTCTGACAGAAGCGGGATATATCGGCGACGATATCGAGAGCGTGGTGTCGAAGCTTCTGGCGGCGGCTGACAATGATGTGGAAAGAGCGGAGAGAGGCATTATCTTTATCGACGAAATTGATAAGATAGCCAAGAAAAAGAATACAAATTCGCGCGATGTCAGCGGTGAGTCTGTGCAGCAGGGGATGCTGAAGCTGTTGGAAGGCGCTGAGGTGGAAGTTCCCGTGGGAGCCAATTCCAAGAACGCTATGGTACCGCTTGCGACGGTGAATACGAGGAATATTTTGTTTATCTGCGGCGGCGCATTTCCGGATTTAGAGGAAATAATTAAACAGAGATTAAATAAACGCACCTCAATCGGATATAACGCGGAACTGCGTGATAAATATGATAAGGAAAAGAATATCCTAAGCAAAGTGACGGTGGAGGATATTAAGAAGTTTGGTATGATTCCGGAATTTATCGGGCGGCTTCCGGTGATTTTCACTTTGGAGGGCTTGAGCAGGGAAATGATGGTCAAGATTCTCTCAGAGCCGAGGAATGCGATTCTGAAGCAGTACCAGAAGCTTCTCGAGCTGGATGAGGTGAAGCTTGAGTTTGAACAGGAGGCTCTGGAGGCAATCGCGGAGAAGGCTATGGAGAAAGATACCGGCGCCAGAGCGCTTCGTGCCATTATTGAGGAATTCATGCTTGATATCATGTATGAGGTTCCTAAAGACGACAATATCGGCAGAGTGACGATCACCAGAGAGTATATTGAGGGTACGGGCGGACCGATTATTGATATCCGCAGCAATCTGGCGGAGCATCCCGATAAGCTGAATGTGATAGAAGTCTGAATGTGATAGAAACCTGAATGTGATAAAAACAGAACAGAAGCAGAAGCGCATTGCGGTAAACAGAAAATATTACGGAATGATAGACGGGACAGACTGTGCACACATAGTATAATAGGAAAGATATGTGAAAGAGCAGTCTGCATATAATAGCAACTGTTATTGTAAAAGATGACTTGTAAAGAAAAGATATTATCGAACGAGTATGCCGATTTGATTACGGATTATGTCATAGCGGAAGAAATGTCGGCGTCACAGCCTGTTGACTTTTGTTTTCACGGAATAGACGCAAATTACGGGGTAGCAAATGTGAACCGCAGCATGATGCCGCCCATGTCCATAGGGTATTACGGGTACTCGGCAATTCCGGCATTATATGGGTTAATGCAGACTGACGGGGAGACATTTAATCCTGAGAATCTGATAGAAACCGGAAGTATCCGCGTGCAGAATTCTCCGCTGTCATTGCAGGGAGCAGGGGTAATCATAGGGTTTATTGATACCGGTATAAGCTATGAACTGGATGTATTCAGGCGCGAAGACGGTTCGAGCCGTATCATGTCGATTTGGGATCAGACAATACAAGACGGAGAGCCGCCGGAGGGGTTTTTGTACGGTACGGAGTATACGAGAGCAGACATTGACCGTGCGCTGCAGACGGCTGTGCCGGAACAGATTGTACCGTCCGTTGACGTAAACGGTCATGGAACCCGGATGGCATCCGTGGCGGCCGGCAGTATATTGAATCAGGGATTAACTTTTATAGGAGCGGCGCCGCAGGCCGACATTGCCGTGGTGAAGCTGAAGGAAGCGAAACAGTATTTGCGGGACTATTATTTGATTGCTGAGGATGCGGTCGCCTTTCAGGAAAACGATATTATGGAAGCAGTCAAATATCTGGAACGTATGGCGATAGCCCTGCGCAGACCGGTAGTGATCGTAATCGGATTGGGGACGAATCTTGGCAGTCATAACGGTACGTCTCCGCTGGCGTCTTACCTGAACACCGTAGCCGGAAGAAGAAGCAGGGCGATTGTTGTGTGCGGCGGCAATGAAGGAGACAAAGAGCATCATTATGAGGGATCCGTGCCGGATAACGTGGAAATCCGGGTGGCAGAGGAGACGAAAGGCTTCTGCCTTGAACTGTGGGGAACATTGCCGGATGCTCATTCAATCAGAGTGCGTTCTCCGGGCGGGGAGACGTCTCAGGAGATTGATTTCAGAAGCAGAGAAGACAGGCAGATTGAGTTTATTTTTGAAGAAGCGCGTATTATCGTGAGCAATCTGATTGTAGAGAGGGATGCGGGTGAGCAGTTGATCTTCTTCCGCTTTGTGAAGCCGACGCCGGGTATATGGAATCTGCAGGTTTATCCGGAAGAAGGTGAACAGAGGGGAAGAGGTATATTTCATATGTGGCTGCCGATTACAGACTTCTTGGAGACGAGTGTGACGTTTCTGTCCCCAAGTCCTGATGTGACATTGACGGAACCCTCTAATGCCGAGCGTATCATTACGATATCAACATATGACGGGGCGTCGGGAAGCTGGTTTCCGCAGTCGGGCAGAGGGTTTACCAAGAGCGGAAACATTAAGCCGGATTTAGCTGCGCCCGGCGTACAGGTATCTACGGCTTTAGGGGCGTATACCGGTTCCAGTATGGCGGCGGCAATTGCAGCAGGGTGTGTCGCGCAGTTTCTGGAGTGGGCGGTGGTTGAAGGCAAAACTCCGACTGTGGAAAGCAGGGCAATTAAGAGCTTCCTGATACGCGGCGCCGACAGAACGGAGAATATCGTTTATCCTGATAACCGCTGGGGATTCGGGAAGCTGAATATCAGCGGGACGTTTGAGGTGCTGGCGAGGTTGTCGTGACATGTGCCAATGATACTCTGCTGATGGAAGAAAGACAACAGATTTATAAATAAAACACCGTAAGGCGGTAATCAATCCGCTTTACGGTATTTTTAGTTGTGGGATATTCCGGATATACTACCTATACATCCAAAAGTAGTATAGATTTCATCTGCGGTATTATGCTAAATTTAACAGAGAAGAACAGAGTATACTCCGTTTCAGAGCCAAGCGGCGGTGGAGCGGAATCAGAAAAGAGGAAAAATTATGTTGATGGAGATTATTTGCGTCGTGGTATCGTTTATGTTGTTTGCATTCAGCTATCCCGGGTTTGCGGCGGAGAGTGTTGTGAATTTAATTCACTTTCCGATTTTAATCTGCATGCTGATTCTGACGGTTCCCGCACTTTTACGCCGGGGAGTGCTCAAAGATTTTCTGCGTGCGTTTAAGCTGTTCCGTAAAGATTTTTCCTGCAGCTTCAGCGAACTGCGTTATACATTGGATGTGGTGGAAATGATGCAGAAACAGGTGCTTTGCGCTGGATGCATCGTAGCGTTCCAAGAAGTGTTTTCCATGCTGGCGAGGGTGAGCAATTTTGCTGTAGCAGGTCCGCATATGGCAGTGGCGCTTCTGTCATTTTTCTACAGCGCTATTATGGAACTGCTGCTTTTGCCGTTACAGTTGGAAGCCAAGAGAAGAATTGTTAATTATATGGACAAAGAAGATGAGAAAGTATAGGGTGTCAGAGCACGTATGAAGAGACAAATACTCCGGGTTCTGCTCGGACTAATCTATATGACGCTTCTTGTGCTGCTTCTCTGGTCGCAGTTTCGCGCAATTGCTGTCCCTGCAGATGAGTGGACAGCGATACTTGTGGCAGTGGTGATCGGGGTTCCGTGGCTGCTTGTTTTGCGGCTCTATATGAAAGCGAGTGAGGCAAAGCGCGATGCGGATTCAACCGGACGAGAACAAAAGGATGCGGCATTAAAGGAAACGATTAGCGAAAAGAATCTTGATATTAGAACAGCCCGCGAAATATTTGAGTCATCAGTTAAGGGATACGGTCTGACTGATCGTGAGAAGGAAGTTGCCTGGCTGCTTTACAGAGGCTATACGAACAGACAGATCGGCGAAGAACTGTTTATCGCGGAGACTACCGTCAAAAAACATGTATCGCATATCTATGAGAAGATGCAGGTGATGTGCAGAAAAGAATTTCGCTATAAAGTTGGAGGGGGAACGCCATGGTAAGCGTATTATGGAAAATTCCATTCAGGAAAATCAGACTGGAGAAGGGAAGAAGCATTTGTGTTATACTGGCGGTATTTTGTACGACCGTATTATTTACCACGGTTTTTTCTACGCTGTTCTTTGCCGTGGACGCAGCGGAAGAGATGATGAGGGAGACGTCTCCGATATTGGCGGATGCCGCGCTTGTCGTGACGCAAGAGGAGCATGAGAGAATCTGTCACAATAAGCGCGTAGCGGAAACCGGTATGGGAATCCGATTTGCTATTGTGCGGGAGCCGTCCGGCGCCGGAGGGATTCAGATGTTTACATTTGATGACAGGATGGCAGAGTGGATGCGGTATTACCCGACGAAAGGACGTATGCCCGTGAATGCCCATGAAATTGTAGTGTCAGATCAATACCTGCGGGAATGCGGGCTTGCATTTGATCCAACGGGAGCAGGCGGCAATGTTGTGTCCGATCTGGAGGAAACAGGTGGCAATGCTGTGTCCGATCCGGAGGAAACAGGCGTCCGAAAGTCTGCTGGCAGTGCCGAAATAGAGACGGAACTGACATACTACATCGAGGACGAAGAATATACGGATATGTTTAAGATAGTCGGAACTTACGAGATGTCGGGACAGCCGTTACATGTTGTGCTTACTTCGGATGATTTCTATCGGGAAGTCTGTGAGCGATTTGTGGAACGTGGAGACGATCCTGAAGAGAAAACATATAGAATGACGGGCGTTATGTTTAAATCCCGCTCAAATGTAAGAAGACTTGTATCAAGGTTGGCTGCTGAAGAAGAAATTGACGTGCAGGAAGGAGAAATTTATCTTAGTAACGTTTCTCTACTTGAAAGCATGGGTATCGGCGTGTGGGCGGCACTTTTTATCCTGTTATTTTTTGTCATGATGATCGGATATCTGTTCATCTCGAATATTTTTCAGATTTCCGCCTTGAAAGAAGTAAGATTCTACGGGAAACTGTCCGCCAACGGGGTGACGAAGCGGGAGATTATAAGAATTGTCCGTCGGGAAAATAATATTTTGCTGTTGATATCCGTCATTCCGGCGATGGCGGCGGGCTATGCCTTTTCCGCCATGATCCTGCCCGGCATTCTGAGCGCAAACCTTGTATTACAAGCGAAAAGAAGCGGAAATGTGATGATTTTTATCTTATCGCTGGTATTTTCGTATCTGGCGGTGAGAGTCAGCGAGAAGAAAGCCGTGAAACTTGTAAAGAATGCTTCTCCTACAGAGATGAGGACATATGCAGGGAAGCTTAAGCGGGTGAAAACGGCAGATCATAAAGATTGCACGAAGAAGCTCAGGATAAGGCATTTACAGAGTGATAAGATAAAAGCGCTGAAGGTATGCGTATCCGTTGCATGCAGTCTGATGCTGGCATGCGCGTTCCATGCCGTTGCGGAAGGGTTTGATGAGGAAGCGTATGTGCAGGGAGAGCTGGCTGCGGATTATATCATTGCCAAGAAACCGGTATTTGTCAATCCGAATCTGAATCATATTTCTTACGCGAGGACTTCGGAGGAGGAAATCACGGATGTTAGAGAACTTTCCGGAATCAGAGAGGAAGGCGGCGCCGCCATGTCCTATGTAAAGATTGCACTGACGGATGAGGGAATGGAGCGATTAAGCAGAATTGGCGGAGCATACTATGGGGACTCTGTTGATTCGTTCGGGGAGGCGTGGATAGACATCTACGGACTGGATGAAATGCTGTTACGGAAATTGGAGCCTATACGGGGCGAAATTGACTGGGAGCAGTTCTATTCAGGGAATTATGTGTTGCTCAATCCGATTTACAGTGATGACAATACGGATAATGAGGCATGTTACGAGCCGGGAGATGAAGTGACCGTTCATTTCAGGAGCGGGGAAGAAGGAACTTACACCGTTATGGCGATTGTGGAGAGACTGCCGGTATCCTTAGCGTTTCCGTCGCTTACGCTGGAGGGAGATATGTATCTTCCGATGCGGACATGGCAGGAGATGGAAAAAAGAACGGACTACTATCTGTATGCTTTCGACGTGGAAGAGGAATGTCATGAAACGTGGGATCATGCTCTGGGGAATCGTATAGGAGAAGCAGAAAACGACTTACTTGCTTACCGCAGCGCACAGTCGGAAGTCCGGGAAGCACAGAGATATACAGACGGATTGAAATTGGCTGGTTTTGTCCTGAGCATGATTCTGCTGTCCATGGGTATTTTGAATTTTATCAACTGTACGGTAAGCGGTATCTACAGCAGGAGAAGAGAATTTGCGGTTATGCGGAGCATGGGAGTGGAAGAGCTGGAGATTGGAAGAAGCCTTGCGGAAGAAGGAATGCTGTATATGGCGGGCGGATTTGTGCCGGGGATGGTGCTGGCAGTTCCCGGTGTTTATATTCTGATTGACAAAGTATTGGCACAGCCGTACATAACATATCATGTCTACCCGTTTGTCTATATACTGTTTGCCGTTCTTTTGTGCGCTGTGGCGATTTTGGTGCCGAGAGGCGCGTACAGGATGATGGAGCGGAAGCAGAATTTCCTTGGGCGGCTGCGGAATTGAGAAGGCGTAGAGGCTGAAAAGGAGAAGTCGTTTTCAGAGTGTTTTTGTGCACGAGAGGATTGAAAGGAGTGAATATAGAGATGGAGAAAGATATCGTAATCGAATTAAAGAATGTAAGCAAATTTTATGAAGGTCCGTCCGGTAAAATGCGCGTCCTTGACCATGTGAATATGAGGATAGGAAAAGGCGAGTTTGTGGCGATCGTGGGCGATTCCGGAAGCGGCAAGACGACGCTCCTTAACTTGGTGGGCGGAATGGAATGCGTCAGCGATGGAACGATTACCGTTGCGGGACAAGTGATCTCCGGTTTTGATGATAGGGAGAGGACGCTTTATCGGCGCAGACATGTGGGATTTATCTTTCAGGATTATAATCTGATGAATGAACTGACCGTATACGAGAATATCATTATGCCTTTTCAACTCAGGAAAAAGGAAATCGACGATAAGCTGATTGATGAATATCTGGGTATGCTCAGACTTCAGGAAAAAAAGAACGCATTTCCTATGAAGCTGTCCGGCGGGGAACAGCAAAGAGCGGCGGTCCTTCGGGCGCTTCTTTGCGAGCCGGATATTATTCTTGCAGATGAGCCGACCGGGAATCTGGATAGTACGAATACGCAGGTGGTCGTGAAGCTGCTGCGGCATTTTGCCGACCGCATGGACAAGACGATTCTCTTTGTCACTCATAATATGGAACTGACGAAGGAGTGCGACCGTGTGATCAGGGTCAAAGACGGCAGAATTGTTGACGGATGATATGACAAATCTTGACTCACGGTAAAGCATTGTGGTATATTCCATAGTAATTCAATCATAGAACACGGAGTGGGTCATAATGGCGGTTGTAAGCTGTACACTGCTGGCAATAGCGGTGTTTGTAACGGATTTACTGATTAAGAATCATATAGAGCGGACGGGGACGGAAGGGCAGACGCAGTCTGTCTGCGGCGGCAGGATGATTCTGCACAAATACCACAACAAAGGCGCATTTCTAAACGCCGGAGAACGTAAGAGCGGTCTGGTAGCCATATTGTCGCTGATTCTGACACTGGGTGCGACGGTACTCTTTCTGGCGACGTTTACGTTTCGGGGAAGGTGGATGCTAAGGAACGGTTTTGCATTGCTGCTCGGTGGCGCGTACAGTAATACTTATGATCGTCTTATTCGTAAATATGTGGTAGATTATGTAAGTTTTCCGGTAAAAAACAAAAAAATCAGAAATATCGTATTCAATATTTCTGATTTCTGTATCATGATAGGTGCGCTTCTGATCGTGCTCGGAAGCGCCGAATAAGCTTTAGGCAGTAATAATAGTTCCGCTCTTACCTTTGATGGCGTCGGCAACGGTATTTATCGAGGCGATCAGCACGCTGCCGGCAGGATTTTCTGCAAGGTAAGCAATAGAAGCCTCAATCTTAGGAAGCATGGTTCCCGCTTCGAAATGTCCCTCTTTGATCAGTTTATGGCATTCGGCAACTGTCAGCCTGTTTAGCGGCTCTTGTTTGTCAGTGCCGAAATTCTTATAGACGCACGGTACGCCGGTTAAGATAATCAGTTCGTCGGCGCATAGGTCGCTTGCCAGTTTCCCGGCGATAGAATCCTTTTCGATGACTGCGGAAGCGCCCTTTAACAAGTGATTCTGCTCGATTACGGGAATACCGCCGCCGCCGCAGGCGATTACTGCCTGTCCGGCGTCTGCAAGCGCCCGGATCGCATCGATTTCCACAATATCAATCGGCTTGGGGGCGGCAACCACACGCCGAAATCCCTTACCGGGTTTTTCTACAACGAAATTACCTTTCTTGATTTCCACCTCAGCATCTTCTTTGGACATATAGCGACCGATGACTTTGGTAGGCTCATAGAAAGCTTCGTCGTACGGGTCCACCGTTACCTGCGTCAGGATGGTACTGACGGTTTTGGAGATACCGCGGCACAGCAGTTCGGCACGCAGTGCATTCTGAATATCATATCCTACATAACCCTGACTCATAGCGGAACAGACGCACATCGGAGCGGGGGTATAGTCGATGTAGACACGGCGAAGTTCCGTCATGGCTTTGTGTATCATACTTACCTGCGGACCGTTGCTGTGCGTGATGGTAAGCTGATAATCGGCTTCTATCAGATCAGCCAGTGCTTTGGCGGTCAGTTTTACTGCATCCCATTGTTCCAAAGTTGTATAGCCAAGCGCCTCATGTCCGAGAGAGACGACTGCCCGTTTCTTGCTCATATGCTCTGTTTCCTCCGTTTGCATGAATGATATTTGATCTGTTTGACAGATGAAAAGAAAGAAGATTTAAACAAAACCTTCTTCCATATCAGTATACCAAAAACCATAGATTTTGTATAGGATATATTTCCTATGTGTATATAATGTGTTTTGATTATTTTAAAGTTACAATTTTGTTATATTTTAATAAAAAAATATTGTTAAAGACAAGTGAAAAATAGACAAAACTAACAACAATAAATTGACATTATATAACAATAAAGGTATAATATAAATGTTGAAGGGAGATGAGCAGTATGGAACAGATTAATTATGCGGATTATGTAGAAATATTACAGAGCATGTCTCTGGAAGAGATCAGAGCAGTTCTGGAAGTCTTACAGAAATCTACGGATTCTTATATATATATCATGGATTTGGACACGGATACATATATGATAACAAGTAAGATGCTCACGAGGTTTCCCTTTGACGACGTAGTGATAAAGAACGCGACGCCGGCGTTACAGAAGATTATCTATCCCTCTGATTATCCTAAGGTGAAGGAAGATATCAGGAAATGTGCTGCCGGGGAACAAGAGACCCACAGTCTGGAGTACCGCTGGCTGGATGGGAAAGGCAGGATTGTATGGATTGACTGTAGAGGTACGGTTATCAAAGGGTCAGGCGGACATAGACTGCTAATAGGAAGAGTAACAGAGCTTGGCAAGGAAGCGAAAGCTGACAATGTTACCGGACTGCGCAGAGAAGTCAGGTTCAAGTTTGACACGGAAGAAATCCTTCGCGACAGACCGGAAACGATTAAATATATGATGCGTATCGGTATTGATAATTTCAAGGAAATTAATGAGAAAGAGGGCGTGGAGGCAGGGGATAATGTGCTTCGCGAACTTGCTGACTGCATTGTGGCATCGCTAGACCCGCGTGTGGATGTGTACCGTCTGATGGCGGACGAGTTTATGCTCGTTGATGCTGCGCCCACATCTGACAAAGACCCGCAGGCGGTCTATGAGGAGATTAAGAGCAGGGTTACGGATACGGTGCGCCGGAAAGAGTACAGTTGTTTTTATACGATATCGGCAGGTGTAATACAAGGCGGATTCATAGACAGAGACGCGGAGGAGATTCTACGGCTGACGGAGTTTGCGCTAAATGAGGCAAAGCGCAACGGCAGAAACCAGATGGCGTTATTCGACGCAGAAGTTTATGACGGATATTTGAAGCGGCTGGCGATCCGTAGACTGATGAGGCAGGATATCAATAATCACTTCAAGGGATTTCAGGTATTTTATCAGCCGATCGTGTCAACGCCGGAATATAAGCTGATTGGCGCAGAGGCTCTTCTTCGATGGAATTGTGAGCAGTACGGCAGCGTATCTCCGGCGGTATTTATTCCGATTCTGGAGGAGAGCGGGTTGATTATTCCGGTAGGAAAGTACGTCTTATGGCAGGCGGCTCAGACTTGCAAGAAATGGCGGGATATTCTTCCGGGTTTCCATGTACATGTGAATCTGTCTTATGTGCAGATGCATAAGAGCGACCTGCTTGCGGACGTGGATAAGTGCATTAAGGAAGTGGGGATTCCTCCGGAGAGTCTTGTGCTGGAACTGACAGAGAGCGGATATATAGAGACAGACACCCGGATTATGGAACTGTTTAAGAATCTGAAAGAAAAAAACATTGATTTGGCGCTGGATGATTTCGGAACAGGTTATTCCAATATGCGCTACCTGAAGGAAATCGAGGCAAAGACAGTCAAAATTGACAGAAGCTTCGTTGTGCAGGCGCTTCAGAATGACCATGATTTCAGCATTATCAAACATATTATTGATATGGTCCACAGTCTCGGCTCCGCCGTCTGCATGGAAGGCATAGAAGGGGAAGATGAACTGGACAAGATGATGAAGACAAAGCCGGATATGATACAAGGTTACTATTTCGGAAAACCGTCTTCGGCAGAGCAGTTTGAAGAGAAGTTCTTAAATATTACAGATTCTCTTTAATGCGGATATCAATGTCTACATAATCGTTTTCTACGGCGGGAAGTTCGCCGGTAGTCAGATAGGCAAACAGAATCGAAAGAGGTTTGGAACCTTGCAAAAAGGGCTGTTGACAGATTGTAGCTGAAATCAGTCCTTTTTCTATATACTCCCTTGTAGTGCTGACAAGATCGTATGTGATGATGGTGATGTTTTCATTACATGTGTTATTTATTACTGCCCGGCAGCCGCCGTATACGCCGCCGGCGGTAAAATAGAGCGCATTGATCTCAGGATGGCGTTCAAGGAGTGCAGTTGTCAATTGATAACTTTCTTCTTCGTCGTCATAGGTGTTCACGGTGTCTACAATACGGATTCTGTCGCAGCAAGAGATTGCATGGCAGAATCCGGCGATACGTTCGGTATGGCAAAGGATGTCCCGAGAACCCGATACGATTCCTACGTGGACCATGCCGTGAGTCATCAGATGCATCAGTCCGCCGGCGGTTTCCCCGGAACGGTAGAAGTGGCTGCCGATATAGGCGATGCGCTTTGAGTTTTCGATATCTGTATTTAACGTGACGACCGGGATACCCATGTCGTAGAGAGCATTTATTTTTTCTCTGACGGCGGAATCGTTGTAGGGAGAGATTGCGAGTCCGTTGATGCCTTCGGCTATGAGTTCATCGATAGCATTTAATTGCTGGTGCAGACTGTAATCAGTCTGTCTGATGATGACGGAGCAATTATATTCTGACAATTCTTTGGCACGTGCCCGTACGCCGGAGAGGATATCGTCGTAGAAGACTGTGCCCAGTCCCAGAAGGACGACGCCCAGCTTTAAGTTTTTCTTGCGGGCAGCAAGAACAATACCGGCTTTGTTGGGCTTATAATCAAGTTCCTGAACGATTTCCAGTATTTTCTGCTCGGTCTGTGGATTGACGGAACCACGGTGATTCAGTACACGGTCTACCGTGCCTCTTGATACGCCTGCAAGGGAAGCAATCTCTTTGATGGTTGCCATGATGGGACTCCTTTTTCGGGGGTTGTCTTGATTTCCTGATTATTCCGGCCGGGCCGGGATAAGAGGTTGAAACCGCCTTGTTAAAGCGTAGCATAACGCGGCACGCAAGTCAAATGATGTAATGCCGGAGAGCGGAACATTGTATCGAACGAAGAAGTATGATGTGGAAATAGACAATATTGCAATCTCTCTTTTGTGTATATTACCGAAAATATATTATTATCTTGATTTTATGATGTGCAAAGCTTATCATGAAATTAGTGCGTAGCGTGCACGGGCACGGTCGTATCATAAATGGTGTAAGCCATTCATAAACTATTATCACGAGCTGTTATAATACAGACAAGTTGTGGAGTGTAGCAGAGAATTCAGATGGATTAGGAGGGGTAACATGCTGTATATTGGTGTGGATTTAGGGACAAGCGCCGTTAAACTTCTGTTGATGGAAGGAAACGGTAAGATTGTGAATATTGTATCGAAGGAATATCCGCTTTATTTTCCTCATCCGGGATGGTCGGAGCAGAAGCCGGAAGACTGGTATGAACAGAGTATCGCGGGAATCAAGGAACTGATTGCCGATGCGGATAAGAGCCAGATTGCTGGAATCAGTTTCGGCGGGCAGATGCACGGTCTTGTTATTCTGGATGAGAATGATGAAGTCATCAGACCGGCTATATTGTGGAATGACGGACGGACGACGGAAGAATGCGATTACCTGAATAACGTGATCGGCAAGGATAAGCTTTCGGCTTACACGGCGAATATTTCGTTCACCGGATTCACCGCACCGAAGGTGCTCTGGGTGAAGAACAAGGAGCCGGAGAATTTTAACAGAATTAAGAAGATTATGCTTCCGAAAGATTACATCGCGTATAAGCTTACGGGCGTTCACTGTACGGACGTATCGGACGCATCGGGAATGCTTTTGTTTGACGTTAAGAATCGCTGTTGGTCTAAGGAAATGTGCGAGATATGCGGTGTGAAAGAAGAGCAGCTTGCAAAAGTATATGAGAGTTATGAGACAGTCGGAACGGTGCTGCCGGAGATAGCGGAAGAACTGGGTATCCCTGCGACGGTAAAGGTTGCGGCAGGCGGCGGCGACAATGCGGCGGCGGCCGTAGGAACGGGTACGGTCGGAGACGGTATGTGCAATATTTCTCTGGGTACGAGCGGGACAATTTTCATTTCATCGGATAAATTTGGCGTTGATAAGTACAATGCGCTTCATGCATTTGCCCATGCGGACGGGCACTATCATCTGATGGGATGTATGTTGAGCGCAGCATCCTGCAACAAATGGTGGATGGATGATATTATTGGTACGACAGATTATGCCGATGAGCAGAAAGAAATTACGGAAGACAAACTTGGAGAGAATCATGTGTATTTCCTGCCGTATCTGATGGGTGAGCGTTCTCCTCACAATGATCCGAATGCCAGAGGAACTTTTATCGGTATGACGATGGATACCACCAGAACCGATATGACGCAGGCAGTTTTAGAGGGCGTGGCTTTTGCGCTTCGTGACTCTTTAGAAGTGGCTAGATCGTTGGGAATCAACATTGAGAGAACCAAGATATGCGGCGGCGGTGCGAAGAGTCCTCTTTGGAAGAAAATGATTGCAAATATCATGAACCTGAAAGTGGATGTCATCGAGAGTGAGGAAGGTCCTGCGATGGGAGGCGCTATGCTTGCGGCGGTGGCATGCGGCGAGTATGCTGATGTGGAAGAAGCAGCGGCTAAGATTGTCAAGATTGTGGATACGGTAGAGCCCAAGGCAGAGCTTGTGGCGAAGTATGAAGCGCGGTATCAGCAATTTAAACAGATTTATCCGGCTTGTAAACAATTGTTTGAAATCATTAAATAGGAAGGAGAGGATACCAATGGAGATTAAGAAGATTACGGATCCTGCATTTCGCAAATACGGCAGGGTAGTGCAGGGGATTGATTTCAGTGATTTAGTGGAGGCAATCAAGAAAGAAACTCCATTGCCGGACGGCGTTGCCTATGAGCCTTCTATTCAGGCTTTGGAAGTGACGAATGCAGCAAAGGAACTGCGGAAGAGAACTTACGGTGAACTGCCGATTGAGGTTGGTTATTGTAACGGACATAACTATAAGCTGAATGCAGTCGAGTATCACAGAAGTTCCGAGATTAACGTTGCGGCAACGGACGCAGTTCTGATTGTCGGAATGCAGCAGGATATCACGGATGATTTTACTTATGACACATCCTTGATGGAAGCATTTTTGGTGCCGGAAGGCACGGCGGTAGAAATCTATGCGACAACGCTTCATTATGCGCCCTGCAGTGCGAATGACGGCGGTTTCAAGGTAGGAATTGTTCTTCCGGAAGGAACGAACTATCCGTTGGAGGAAGGTCATTCGGTGTGGGAGGATGCGCTGATTACCGCGAAGAATAAGTGGCTGATCGGTCATGCCGAGGGCGGACTTGATGCAGGCGCACACATCGGACTTGTAGGTAAGAATCTGGATATCAGAGAGTAATGTAAAGAGAAGTTCTAATTATGTAAAAATACCGGCAGCACCGGTAAAAGGAGGATAAACAACATGAATAATTTACCGAAGGTAAAAATTGGTATTGTGGCTGTAAGCCGTGACTGTTTCCCGGCATCTCTTGCGGTGAACAGAAGAAAAGCCTTGGTGGAAGCATACAAGGCAAAATATGACGCAGCGGACATCTATGAGTGTCCTGTATGCATCATCGAGAGTGAGATTGATATGGTGAACGCTCTCAAAGACATTAAAGATAACAACTGTAATGCACTCTGTGTATATCTGGGCAACTTCGGTCCGGAAATTTCCGAGACATTGCTGGCTAAGCATTTCGAAGGACCTAAGATGTTCGTAGCAGCGGCTGAGGAGTCTCAGGGCGATCTGATTCAGGGACGCGGCGATGCTTACTGCGGTATGCTGAATGCAAGCTACAACTTGAAACTCCGCAATGTGAGAGCATATATTCCTGAATATCCCGTAGGCGATGCAGAGGACTGTGCGGATATGATTCATGAGTTTATTCCGATTGCCCGTGCGGTTGCAGCATTATCCAGCTTAAAAATTATTTCCTTCGGTCCCAGACCGCTCAATTTCCTTGCATGTAATGCACCGATCAAGCAGTTGTACAACTTAGGCGTTGAGATTGAAGAGAACTCCGAGCTTGATTTGTTTGAGGCATTTAACAAGCATGAAAATGATCCTCGTATTCCGGATGTTGTGAAGGATATGGAAGCAGAACTTGGCGACGGCAACAATAAGCCGACCATCCTTCCTAAGCTTGCACAGTACGAACTGACACTGCTCGACTGGATTGAGGAGCACAAAGGCTATCGTGAGTATGTGGCAATCGCCGGTAAATGCTGGCCTGCTTTCCAGACACAGTTCGGTTTTGTTCCCTGCTATGTGAACAGCCGTCTGACAGGAAGAGGCATTCCGGTATCCTGCGAAGT
>ERZ779631.44-NODE-44-length-43925-cov-12.577205_pt1 | contig 43925 bp, 36 predicted proteins | sample MGYA00514193_ERZ779631 | MGnify/ENA primary metagenome ERZ779631 (study PRJEB29562, sample SAMEA4376710) | mouse gut metagenome | isolation source: Cecum | study: EMG produced TPA metagenomics assembly of the A DSS colitis mouse model was used to assess the...
AGCGTGTGATAATCATAAAAATAGTAATTATCGTCAGCGAAGGTAAAATGAACCCAGAAATAAGAAACAGGACCGTCAGAATGTTTATAGCCATAGTGGTTCTGACCGGCGAACAAAGTGATGAACTGGTTAGGACCAATATCATATGTTTTGTCATTCTGGGCGATATGCAGAGTTCCCTCCAGTACGTAGATCAGAACAAAAACATTCAGGGTCCGGTTTGGATGGATAAATCCGTCGTCTGTGATGAGTTTTCCGCTGATGATTAAATAAAGAGGATTCTTTGCAGGGGATACGAGATAAAGCATATGAGTTTTGACCACCTATTCTGTTGGATTATTAGTTGATAGTTTTACCACTTGAAGTTATCATGATTATAACGAATAAAGACTTTTAAAGTCAATAAAAATATACAATTTGTATAAAATATTATAGGAAAATGCGCATTTATTATAAAAAAGGAGGTGAATAAAAAGGCAGAAAAAGTGTCTATTATGGCAGGAAATAATTGACATTTTATACACTTATGTAACTGGAAAAGAAGATAACAATAGAAAACGAAGGGAGAAAAATATGAAAAAGAAGATAACAGCGCTTCTTCTCGGCGCAGCGCTCACTGTCACATCGTTGGTCGGATGCGGAAATGACGCATCGCAAAACGAAGCGGAGACGACAGAAACACAGACAACAGAAGATGATGCGTCACAAGAGAATCAGACGGATTCAAATGAGCTGCAGGCGGACGGAGAACCAGTTCAGCTTACAGGGCTGGTTGTTAAAAATGCCATTACAAAAAGTGTGGAAGAGATGCAGTGGATGCAGGATGCGGAAGCAAAAGCAAACGTAGACATTACATGGCAGGAGGTTCCGAGAGCTGATTGGGAAACAATAAAGGGAACATTGATTTCCAGTGGAGACATTCCGGATATTATTGTCGGGGCAAAGAATTTTGATAACGCGGATTTCGTGACCTATGACGGATTGTTTGAAGATATGTCTTCCTATATTAATGCGGATTCCAACATTAAAAAGATGTTTGAAGAGCATCCGGAGCTGGAACAGATTTCTACGATGTCAGATGGAGGAATCTATGGGATTCCCAAGTATCAGCGGTTTTGGCCGAGCACCTATCTAAGGATGTATATTAACAAAGACTGGTTGGATCGTCTGGGATTGGAAGTTCCGACGACATGGGATGAGTTTAAGGATGTTCTGATTGCATTCCGGGATGAGGACGCTAACGGCGACGGTAATACCTCCGATGAAATACCGATGGATTTCACGCTGACAGAGGCAGGTGTAGTTCCTCCGGCGCTGCTTCTCGGCAGCTTTGGAATCAGTCTGGATGTATATGATTCCGGTTATGGCTATTATGTAGATGACGGAGTTGTGAAGAATTTTTATATCAGCGAGGAGTATAAGAAGCTGGTGACATTTTTCAATGATTTATGGAATAACGGACTGATCAATGCGGAAACTTTTACCAATGATGTGTCTACCTACAATGCGCTTCTTCGGGCAAGAGAAGGAGAGAACATGGCGAACGTAGGCGTTGTATGGGGATGGAGTGCATCTGACCGTTTCGGTGCGGCACTCTGTGATCAATATGTATCTATGGCACCTTTAAAATATGAGGCTGGTCAAGAAGAAGAAGTATCATGGGGATATGAATCCGACGTGTTGAATATTAAGCAGAATTGTGTAATCATGTCGGCAGCTTGTGAGAATAAAGATGCGGCGTTTGCGTTTATTGACGAGTTGTACAACCCTGAGACAAGCCTGCAGATTCTCTGGGGTGATTTGGGAAGCTGCATTGTGAAACAGGATGACGGAAGTTACCGCGTACAAACTCCCGAGGAGGCAGGAGATACAGAGGGACTCGACGCCGGAAACTGGAAGTGGACGACTACACTGGCTGACGAGGGACCGGGCTTTATCAGTGACAGTCTTTCGGTAGAGCTTCCTGTAGATATTGAAGAAGTGACAAAAGATATGGAAGTATATCAGCCGATATACGATAGGATGAATCCGCAGACTGATATTCTGCATAAGAATTTCTTGGTGTTTACCGATGAGGATAAATCAGAACTGAGCCTGATTGAAAGTAATATAATCAATTTATCAGTGACGCAGTTTACAAGTTTTGTGACAGACGGAAATATTGAAGAGAACTGGACGTCTTACTGTCAGAATTTTGAGAATACGGGCTCAGCAAGGGCACTGGAAATTTTACAGTCAGCCTATGATGCTTATCAGGGAACGAATTAATAGCTGATGGGTCGGCTGCTGGTATGATGCAGCCGACCCGGAAAAAGGAAGGAAGAGGCATGGATAAAAGAATGCGGAGCAACTCTCCGGGTAAAAAGCGCGCAGGCATTGTCAGAACCTTTCGAAGAGACTGGATGCTGTGGGCGATGGTTCTACCGGCAGTATTGGCAGTGCTGGTGTTTAATTACTGGCCGATGTACGGAATACAGCTTGCCTTTCGGGAGTACAGTTTTAAGACAGGTCTGACAGGCGGTAAGTTTGTGGGACTTAAATATTTTAGTCAGTTTGTCCATAACTATCAGTTTAAAACTCTGATCGGTAATACTTTGCGTATTTCCCTTACCAATATACTGCTTGGATTTCCTATGCCGGTGATTCTGGCGCTTTTGCTGAATCAGCTCCGCAGTAAAAAATTCAAGGGATTTATGCAGACAATCGTATATCTGCCTCATTTTATTTCAACGGTGGTAATGGTTTCCCTTCTGACAGTGCTGCTTTCCCCGAACAGCGGAGTGATAGGGCGGCTGATATCGGCTCTGGCGGACGGAAACATTAACCTGCTGGGGAATACGAGCACGTTTTTGGGGGTCTATGTAGGTTCTGAAATCTGGCAGCATTGCGGCTGGAACTGTATTATTTATCTGGCGGCATTGTCGTCCGTGGATACGCAGTTGTATGATGCTGCAAAGATAGACGGAGCTAATCGGTTTCAGATTATGCGTTATATTGAAGTTCCGGCATTGACGACAACAATGATCATGTTGTTTATATTGTGGATGGGCGGCGTTCTGAATACCGGTTTTGAGAAAATATATTTGATGCAGAATACGATGAATCTGCCGGTTTCGGAAGTTATCTCGACCTATGTTTACAAGATAGGACTGGAATCCAATCAGATCAGCTATTCGTCGGCAATCAGTCTTTTTAATAACTTAATTAATTTTGCTTTTCTGTATATGACAAACAAGATTGCAAAGCGAAAAAGCGATATGAGTCTGTGGTAGGAAAGGATGGAAGTATGGCAGAGAAAAAAACAAAGATTTTGAGAAGGCAGGAGAGCCTGCAGGATAGAATATTTAATCTGACTGTGATGGGATTGAGTGTGCTTATCCTGATTGTGATTGCATATCCGGTCTATTTTGTTCTGATTGCTTCCATCAGTAATCCGGCAATGGTTTCTACCGGGCAGGTAGTATGGTTTCCGCGGGAAATCAATTTATACGGATATGAGAAAGTATTTCAGAATACAAAAATGTGGACAGGGTATATGAATACGATCATCTACGCAGTGGCAGGTACGATGGTGAATCTGGCGGTAACACTTCCGGCAGCTTATGCGCTTTCACGCAGAGAATTTGCGGCGCGGAAAATACTGAACCTGTTCTTTGTATTTACCATGTTCTTCAGCGGCGGTCTGATTGCTACCTATCTGGTAATCAAAGAGATCGGCATGATCAATTCAAGGTGGGTATTTATTATTCCGTTCTGTGTAAATGTGTATAACATGATCATAGCCAGAAGCTTTTTTGAGTCCTCACTCCCGGAAGAGTTAAGAGAGGCCGCAGTTCTGGATGGATGCAGTCATTTCCAGTATTTCTGTAAAGTGGTTCTGCCCCTTTCCAAAGCCGTGATTTCCGTGGTAGCGCTATATTATCTGGTAGCGCACTGGAATGACTTTTTTACAGGACTTTTATATATCCATAAAGAGAAATTTCTTCCTTTACAGAATGTTCTGCGTTCCATACTTTTGATTTCGCAGACCGGAGGAAACGGCGGGGCAGGCGCTACGTTGCAGCAATCCTATGCAGACCAGATTAAATATGCGATTATTATTGTCTCTACTCTTCCGGTTATAGTGATTTATCCGTTTGTACAGAAATATTTTGAAAAAGGCGTGATGATTGGCGCGGTAAAAGGATGAAAGGAGATAGAAATGAAGCTTAAGGCGGCAGAATATAAAGATGTGTTTTTAAGGCAGAGTGTGTTTCAGGAACAGTTTGAAAGAACCGTGGATCGGTATCTTCATCTGCCGAATGACAGTTTACTATATAATTTCAGAAAAAGAAAATATAAAACAGCTCCCGGGAGACCGTTGACAGGATGGTACGGAAGACAATCATTTAATTTCGGGCAGTTTTGCGGAGCGCTGGCGAAAATGTATGCCCAGACGCAGAATACCGAAATCAAAGCGAAGCTTCTGTATCTTTGGAATGAATGGGCGGATTGTATTGAAGAGGACGGCTATGGTTTTTCTCCGGAAAAGGACAGATATCAGGAATACATTATTGCTTACGAGTATGAAAAACTGGTGGGCGGACTGGTGGATGCCTATGCCTATGCCGGAATCATGCAGGCGCCGGAATGGATGAAAAAGATTACAGGCTGGTATCAGGAAAATATGCCGGAGAGAGACCGGGGAATGCTGTATCAGGTAGAATGGTATACTCTTTCGGAAAATCTTTATCGTGCCGGGCAGCTTTTCGGGGAAGAGCAGTATACGACATTGGCACGTGTGTATGAGTACCCGCAGTTCTGGGAGCGTTTTCTGGAACCGGATTTTTCTCTGGATAAGACGAAGCATGCATACAGTCATGTAAATTCACTGTGCGGTGCAGCCATGGCGTATGAAGTGAGCGGCGAGGAGCAATATCTGGATATTTTAAAAGCTGCATATGAGGAGATTACCGGTAAGCATATTTATGCAACAGGGGGATACGGACCCTGTGAAGATATGTTTGGAAAACAAGGGTATATGGGAGACTCTCTGAAATCGGCGTGGGATAAGACTTTGACGAATGCCCTTGTCAGAACCCGGCATGATGCACAGGGGAATTGCGAGGTCTCTTGCTGCACTTGGGCGGCTTTTAAGGTCTGTCGTTATCTGATGGAGTTGACGGGAGATTTAAAATATGCAGACTGGGCTGAGAAGCTTCTGTATAACGGGGTACTTTCTCTTCCGCCGGTCAGTGCAGACGGGAAGATTATGTATTATGCCAATTATTATGTGGACGGCGGGCTCAAATCGGTTCTTGACCGCAGGTATCACGGCGCGGTGGAAGCATATGATGACTTGTGCGTGACTTATCATTATGGCTGGCAGTGTTGTACGGGAACCTATCCTCAGGCGGTTGCGGAATATGCAAATATGATTTATTTCAGGGATGATGCGGGAATCTGTATCAGTCAGTACATACCGTCAGTATTTTCGTTCCGACTGCCGGGCGAAGGCAGAGAGGCAACAATCGAGTGTATGACCAAGTATCCGGAGGAAGAGGAGATTCGCTACCTGCTTAAAATGCAGAATCCTGAACAGTTTAGAATCCGTTTCAGGATTCCAAAGTGGGTGAAGACGCCGATGGAGATTCGTGTAAACGGTAAGAAGATGTGGCAGGGAGTCGGTAAGGACAGAGAAGTGGCGTTAAATCGCGTATGGGAAGATGGCGATGTGATAGAAATAAGACTTCCTCTTTCGTTGTATTTTGAATCCATCGATGAGAAGAACGAGGACATAGCGGCGTTGTGTTACGGACCTTTGGTTATGGTGACGGATGATCTGGCGGCTTTCGTAAAGGATAAGGAACATCCGGAGGAGTGGATTTGGCCTGTGGAGGGAGAGAAGCTGCGGTTTCGGACTAAGGAAGGCAGCTTGGAAGGAATTTATCCGTTTGAGACGCGGGAATTTGCACCGTACTGTTCATGGCCTGAACAGAAGTGGTATTTTATGTATTTCTGGTTTCGATAAATGAAGAGGGGCATGGTTGTAAAATGAAAAAAGGATACTTATGCTGGAACAGAAATTATGTTGAAGGGAAAGTTGATAAACACCTCTTTGGGTCTTTTCTGGAGCACTTGGGACAATGCGTATACGGAGGAATATACGAGCCGGGGCATGAAAGCGCGGATGAAAACGGCTTTCGAAATGATGTGAAGGAACTGGTCAGAGAACTTGGTGTGACGGCAGTGAGATACCCGGGAGGAAATTTTGTATCCGGCTACGATTGGAAAGACGGCATCGGACCGAGAAAGGACCGCAGGCAGACATGGAATCTGGCATGGCAGGAAGAGGAAAGCAATCAGGTGGGAATTGCGGAAATTGCTCTTTTTCTGGAAGAGTGCGGAGCAGAACCTATTATGGCGGTGAACCTGTCAACGGCAGGAGTAAAGGAAGCGGGAGAACTGCTTGAATACTGCAATAAGGGTGAGGACAGACCTTACGGCAGATTAAGAATGGAACATGGATATGAGAAACCGTGGGGAATACGCTATTGGTGTCTTGGAAATGAGATGGACGGTCCATGGCAGATTATGTCTAGGAGCGCGGAGGATTACGCAGCGCTTGCCAGAGAGACCGGGAAACTGATGAAGTGGATCGATCCGGATATTCAGTGTATCTTCTGCGGCAGCTCTACGAACGAGCCGGGGCATAACAGTTACGGGGAATGGGATAGAATCGTGCTGGACCATGCGTGGGAGCAGGTGGATTATCTTTCGCTGCACAGATATTATAATTATCGGCCCGACAAACAGCTTTTTTATCATACAAAGGAGGACAAAACCGATATTCCTTATATATTTTATGATATGGATCACTTCTTACGCATGGCGGAGGGATTGTGTGAATACGAAAAGGAACGGCGGCATTTGGACAAAGAAATATTTCTTGCTTTTGATGAGTGGGGAGTAGTGGCACGGACCGGTGCGGTGCCGGGCGGCGTCAGTCAGCAATACGGATATGCCGGGTATAGCCTTCTGGATGCCGTGATTTACGGAGGTCTTTTGTGCACACTGCTGAACCACGCGGCGCGGGTCAAGATTGCATGTCAGTCAATGCTTGTCAATGAAGGCGGGATGATTGCTGCGCAGCCGGGTAAAAAAGCAATCCGGCAGACAATCTGGTATCCGTTTTATGATGCTTCTCATTTCGGCAGAGGAATTGCACTTAAGATGAGTGGAGAACTGCCGACAGCATCTACGGCACATCATGGAGAACAGACTTGTGTGGCAGCGGCAGCAGTATATCGTGAAGAGGAAGGAGAGATTACCGTTTTTCTGGCAAACAGTGACTTAGAAAAAGAGGCGGAAATCGAAATACGTCTGCAGGATTTTGGAAATCTTCGCGCCGTGGAATGGAGAGAGCTGTATGCGGAGGATGAAGAACTAGGCAACAGCTTCGAGGAAGAGTTTCGCGTGTCGCCCGTACAAAGGGAACTTCCGGATATAACGGATGGGCGGATTACAGTAGTTTTAAAAAAGCATTCTTGGAATGTGTTAAGATGGAAGACGGAGAGTACTATTTTTCCCGCCTAATTCCATGAGTTTTAAATAATGAGGGATATCCCTTTTCTCGGGATGTATTTTGAATGGTGCGCCACAGCATCCGCAATGCCATTTTTCCGTTTGCTCAAACGTATATTTTACTGCGGAGCGGCAGGTCTTGTTGATACGGTTTTGGCATCCGGTGTCACTGTGGCGGAACATTTCAACTATTTTTTGGGGGCACATGCTTAAATATTTCAAACAGTTCTCTGCATTACGGATTCTCAGTTCCAGATACAGAGTTCCCATATCGGAAGTTAATGCGTAATCGTATACAGATGACTTCTTATAATAATACCGAAGTGAGGGGCCTTCATTTGAATCGCCCTTTTTCTTTGTATATCCGTATTCCGTGAGTATGCTGTCTATTGTGGAAATTACTTCTTTATCCGCGTCATCGTGCATCTTATCTGCAACATAAGCACAGCCTTCTCCCAGACTGCATGTATGCAGATCTTCAATTAAGATTTTATAATTCCATCCGATAAAGGCATTACTGAATGAGACAGCATTTGAGTAATAATTTTTTACATCCTTTAACTGTGTATTTTTCACTTTCTTGGCTATAACGGAAAGGACTTTCAGTATACTCCGGTTATCCGGATAATCAATCTCCAGATAATCTCCTGATGATAAATTATATTTTTTGATTCCCTCAAATACAAAACCGTAGTCGCACAATATTTCTAACAATAAATTTGTTTTCTTGGCTTTATTCATTTGTTTGATTTCCGTCGTGTCGGCAACGAATACATTTTCTTTAAAATTACCGCAGGTGAAGATACAGAACATAAAATAGAACAGGGTCCATGGAGCTGTCCTCGCTGCTCTTGCCTGATTTGAAAAATAATCATATTCATCCGATTTATATAACGGCAGTCCGAACCGCCAAGGGGAATCTGCCATATCGGAATATATCTGATAAAACAATTCTCCGATTTCTTTAAATGCACTTTCAAATTCTTCATGGGAAAGCAGACGCAAGAAATCGGGATGTATTTCTAACTGATCCGGTATATTTACTAACTCATTACGGCGTATCAAGGCCCATTCGCTTACCAAATATGCATTGTTCATAGTATCTATACACTCCTCTCTGTAAAAGGAGCGGTATCTTCCCATGTCACCCATTCCTCAACCGCCCAGATCCAGACAGCCTTCATATCTTCTTCAAACCAAAGGAAGTCTGGAGCGCCATAAATCATTTGCTTAATTAAATGGTTGTGCGCTTCCTGCCATTGCTGAAAAGGTCCCAGAACATTTTCAATCCTGTCTGCACCTGATGAAAAAGCCTTAAAAGGATTGATTTGTATAATCCGGATTTCCGGAGATTTCTTAAGTTTGTCCGCGACATCAAGCAGACGGTCTGCTTTGGATGTATTGCCGTCACAAGAAATATTCACAATATGATTTTCTACTTTTGCTGCTTTGTCGTACAGTTTCTTTACATCGGTGTCTTTGCTGAAATCAGCACGCTTAATCTGCTCGATAAATTCCAGTATAATATCCTTTAAATCCCTAAGCAGTGAGACTTCGCCATCGATATCTTTCACTTTTCTTTCAAGAATGTCCAAAATAACTTCAGAGCCGGATGCCTGAAATATTAATTGAATATCCTTGATGCTGATATTTAGCTTGCGCAAAATCAGAATTTGTTCCAGCCGCTTGATCGCATGTCCATCATACAAACGATAAGCATAATCGGCGCTTCTTGTGCTTTGTAAAAGCCCCATATCTTCGTAATAGCGTAATGCACGCGTAGATATATCATATTTTGCTGGAACATCTCTTATCTTAATCAGTTCCGTCATGGTGAACTCCTTCTTAATGATAATATACTTATTATAAACGATTCCCTAACGGAAGAGTCAACCGTAATTATTTCATGACATAAACTTTGCATTTTGTAACACAACCCTGCAAAAACAGCGTATTTTTGGCTGTTTCGCAGGGAATTTTATTTTTGTGATGAAACTTTTGGGAAGAATGATTCGTATTACTGATAAAGGATATTGTGTGCTATGAAAAATAATGGAGGACTTGAAAGATGAGCATATCTGGAATAGGAGCGAGTAATCCTGCATGGTATCACGCAGGGAGAACACAGCGCGGCGGAGCAGATAACAAAACTGCAAGGATAAGTGAGAATACAAAGCAGCCGGCTTTTGCCGACAAAGTCAATCAGGCGGCACAGGCAGCAGGCACTGCACAGCCGCTTGTACTGCATGGCAAAAATGACGCGGACGAGGGGGAGACGGTGGTGGGTTCATCGGTAAATGCCCTGACGGGGGTAAGCATGGCAGTATATAAACCGCGGGATTTTGACGCGGCAAATCCGGTCTATCACGTAAAGATGTGGGGTGCAGACGGTAATATGACTGAGAGGATGGTAGATATTTCTAAAATTAATCTTGAAAATTGCGATGAAATAGATATGTCGGCATACGCGTGGCACTTAAGCAACAGTGGGCAGTGCCCGAATGCGTTTCTGAAGTTTGCGGGTGTTCGTTCCTATTATCAGACCGAACAGCAGAAGTATGATGCGGGTAATGTGCTTGAGAAGACCGACTGGGTAGAAATCATTAGGGACTTTATGCAGATGCAGTACGATGCGCATAACATGAAGGGGTATTTGGATTATAAGAAATTGTTAGGATTTATGGAACAGGCAGGAAGATGACAAGGAGAGAATGAGATGGGAGTAGGAGTATTGTCGCCGGATCAATGGAATAACCGGAACTATAACGAACAACATAAGGAATATACGCGGAAGGATAGGGATGCCCATGAGGCTTTTGCAGATGCAGTTTCCAAAGCAGGCGCCGCAGGGAAATCATTTGACACGGAGACGGATGGCAGAACAAAGAAAACTGCCAGACAGTATCGCGAACAGGTTTTTGACCAGATTGCGCCCAATGCGCCGCAAAGAGTAAAGCAGGCATGGATGGATGCGGCAGATGTGGCGGGAATAGACGGTATGGGCGTTTCCAATTCGGGCAAGCTAAGCCATATTTCGCAGCTTATGGTGCGTAGAGTGGAAAAAGGATATCATGGTAACGGTGTATGCGATTTGTTAGGTAATTCCGTGCAGTCAGCAATACGGGCGGCAAAAGAAGCGCTGTATGCGTTGGAACACCCCTTAGATGCGGGCCGTGGAAGAACGGCGGAGCAGATTGAGAACAGAATGAAGGAGAAGCTGTTTTATCAGGAATTTCTCAAGAGGCTTTGAGAATTACATTGAAACTTGGAGCAATGATAACAGTGCCATACAATAAAAAGTTTAAAAGGGAGCAGGGAAAATGTATATTAACGGAATAGGAAATGCAGGTTATCCGATGACGGGGTGCAGAGCAGGAAAGACAGCAGAACGGGCTACGATACAAAAAGGTTTTGCCGGACAGTTAGACCGTGCGGCAGGTGTACCGAAAACATATCAGGTTTATATACCAGAGGAAGATACGCTGTACTCTGGCGGAAATGGCACAGGCTTGTCCTTTTATCTCAAATATGCGGAACATTCAACGGAAGAGGATCCGACAGTCATTGCAAAGGGAGTAGATGAAAACGGTGATGAGTTTGAGCAGACCATACATATCAACAAGATTAATCCTAAATGCGCGACGATTGTGGAGATGCGGGCGCTGGAGGCGCATCTGGGAGTAGACAAACGAGGAGGTCTTTCTTCCCTTCCGATGGAAACCGGGACGATGGGATTACATGACCGGACGAATTTTATGGATATGTTTCAAAAACAGATTAGCGATATGCGGCTTTTAAGCCAGAAGAGGGCTGAAGCATACTACCGATACAGTATGCAGGCGTATTGGGATTTCATGCGTAGAAAAATATAAATATGAAATAGGGAGAAGTGGACAATGGCAATTAATGGATTGGGATATCATTATTATCAAAATAGCAGACCGGTTTCCGGTAAAAATATAGGTGACAGCCATAAAGCAGACTTTAGAGCGACGGTCGCAGAAGTATCTTTCTCCGGAGGGCATCGGGTGACGATTGACCCGGATGCTCTTTTCTCTATCTGTGATGCGGCTACGGGGGAAAGCGCAAATGTATATCGGGCGGAAGGGTATTCTGATGAAAATCCGTTGTATCTGGTAAGGGGTGTTGATGAAAACGGAAATGAATATGAACAGACGATAGACGTAAGCAAAGTAAACCCGAATCACTGCTCATATCGTGAGCTGCTTGCACTGAATGCGCATACCGGTAATCGATCAGACAGTAATTTTTTGACAATGTCTGTGTTAAAGGATAAAATGAAGAATGCTTCTTATGGAGCAAAGACAGATTATCTGTCAGTGGCGTATGCGTTAATGAAGGATATGCAGACACTCGGCTGCTGGAACGGCTATATGCGGTATGACAAGTGGATCAGCGGTATACTAAGTATCAGTCAAAAGAGAACATCCGCATTTCACAAGGGCAGTATTTTGGAAAGCGGCACGGTTACAGATACGGCGTTAGGAGTAGATACCTACCGGAAATACCTGGAATCCAAATATGGCAAAGTAACGATCAAAGATGTGCCAAAAGATCAGAAGACGCTTGAGAAATTAGGAAAGAGCATGAGTGGGAATGATGTGGTGATTGCGCCGAATATTTTGGAAGAAATGGCGAATGACCCGAAGAAAGCGGCTTATTATGAACAGAAAATAGATTATTTCTTTGACACTATTATTCCGCGGGAGACGGCGAGGTGCGCGTCGATGGGACTTGTGTTTGAACCGGCGGGGGTAGTAGTACACAAGGATGGAACGGTGACTTACATATGCGGGTGCAGTGATTCACCAGAGAGGGTGGCACAGGTAAACGCTATCAACAAAGCAAAACGGGAGAAGCAGGCGGCACGGCGTGAGATAGCATTTGAGCACAGCCGCGAAGCGGCGGAGAGACTGCGGCAGGAGATTGAGCTGAGTAATCGCAGGCGCAGCATGGCGGAGGCGATGAACAAATATGATTACGATACATGGGAAACCGTAAATATGGATACATTTTATATGAGCCTGGGAAATGTAATTGTAAAAAGGTATAATAACGTATTATTATAGAAATAACCGTAACAAGTATAAAAGTAAGTAATTTATTCTTTGTATAATTGAGAGGAACGATTATTAAGATGAAAAAAAAGAGTCTTGGCATGGCAATCATTATTTTTGCAATTTTAGCCATCGCACTGCTTGTGCTGTTTGGGGGTATGAGTACAAAAACTCCGTATGATATGACGATTGCATCGGATACAGAGACATATCTTCTGGATGACAGTCTTGCAGAAGAGCTCTCTGATGCAGAAAAGTCGGCAAAGTATACGGGGTATCTGGAAAATACCCTTGCAGATGATATCGCTGAAGCATATCCGGAAGTCAAGAACGTGAAAGTCACTCTGCCGGAGGAAGAGGATGCGGCGCAGATTGAAATTTCTTTGGACCTGACAAGCAGCCTTGCAGAGGAGAATCTGTCGCAGATAGCTGAAGCAGTTGCGACTGCCGTGGGTAGTTCCACGACAGAAGATATTGTTATTCAGGATACAGAAGGAACTATTCTTTATACGAAATAACAACGGTGGGTTTAGTTTTCTCCTAAAAAAACAACCTGATATCTATGGGCATTATAGTACATAGTAGTTATAATTGTATCATAGTATATACTTGTTGCAGAAATAAAAACAAAGGAGAAACGGTATATGTTTGATGCGAAAGAAATAGGTAAGCAAATTGCACGTCTGCGGATCAGAAATAAATATACTCAAGAACGGCTGGCGGAGAAACTGAAAGTTTCACCTCAGGCGGTCAGCAAATGGGAGAATGGAAAAGCAGTGCCTGAGGTAGCGCTGCTTTGCGAGTTATCCAAACTTTTTAATTGTTCTGTAGACAGAATGCTTAATCCAGCGGCCAGCGTTTTGCGCAGCATGGACTTCAATTATGAATTTGTTGTTAAGCCAAGAATTCCCGTAGCCGATTATTCAGGTCCGGAGTGGCCGAAAAGCATTTCCGCGGCTTCAGCTTTGACTGCGTTAAAGTTGTTTTTTGGATTGGAGCAGCGCAGAGATAATAAAAACCGTCAAATAAATGACGATGCAGAATATATTTTACAGTCAGCCATTACGAATATTTGTTTTGGATATTCATATGCACCGGAGGAATGGGTTCATGACAGCTTTGCTATATATGGGTTAGATTATGAAATTCATTCACAGACGGATTATTCGGAAAATGAATTTATTGCACTTGCTTGTAATCAAATTGAACATGGTTATCCGGTTGTCATTATTCCTAAAGAGTATACGGATATGATTTTTGCCGTTGGTTTTTCCGACTATGGACAAACTTTAACGGGATTAGGATTTTTGGAAGGAGACGATCAGAAAAATGCGAGTCTGAACTTTGATCGGCTCAATCAATATGCCGGTTGGTATAAACTTGACTGTGACATGATGACATTTAAGTTTATAAATGGAAAAATGCCGTTAGATAAGGCGTGTACGAATGCACTCTCTCGGGGAATTACTTTGTTATTAAATAACGATCAGTGTGGTGAAGATCAAATGCAAGGCTACGGTATGGTCATTTACCAGAACTGGTGTGATTTGTTAAGGGAAGAAAACAGAAAGAATGCAGATCAAATGGAATGTGTTTTCCCGCATGCATTTATTCATTATGAAAATAAATTAAGAACCAAACAGTTTTTTGAATTATGTATAGATATTATTGCCGATATTGATAAGGAATTAATGGCTATGGCGATAAGTCAATATGATAGTATCTTATCCTTTGCAACGGAGATTGCCACGATTGCTCATCAGCGAGATTCCTTTTCTAAGGATTTACTGAAAGAAAAAAGAAATTATATAATCGAAATGCTGCGCAGAAGCAGTGAGCAGGAACGACTTGCGCTGTCTTATATACAAAAGGCAATGGCAAATATTTGTAATTAATAGGTTTCTAAGCGCCTCAATAAGGGGCGCTTTTTTTGCTTATTCCCCTTTGTACCTATATACGAACAAATATCAATAAAAGTGACAGGAAAAGACAAGAAATAGCAAAAAAAACATATTATGAATCATAAATAAGTGATATAATGTGAAACATATGCGAAGGTGAATCTATTAACCGATAGACAAGGGGGATGCTTATGGAACGGCGAATCTTGGATTACAGAAAGTATATAGACGATTTGTTACAACAGGATAACTTGGATTGGGAGAGTGTGATACGGGAGCATTTGGTCCAAATATCCTTTTTCCAGCATGAAAGACTGATTCATTTAATTGTAACCGTGACGTTTGCATTGCTTGAAGTTATAGTGCTCGGATTATGTGTTGTATCGTTTACATTAGGAGTCGGATTACTCGCAGTCGCGCTTCTTATTTTATTAATACCATACATACGACATTATTATATTCTGGAAAATGAAGTACAGAAGATGTATTGGCAATATGACAAAATGGTTGAAAAAAATAAATCATAAAATTTTGCAACCTTTTTGTTTCCTTAACGGTATTCATAACAAAGGGGTCAATAAATATATTGAACGCTACTCAACTACGAGTATTGCTCAATTATGAGTTTTGCTTTGCAAACTCGGCAAAATATCAAAAGTTTAGAATGGGAGGATTCAATGAAAAAGAAAACACTGGCAGTATTACTGGCAATCAGCTGTTCATTATCTATGGCAGCTTGCGGAGCTTCGGGAGCGGAAGATGCGGAGACATTATCCAGAGCAGATGAGGCAAGGGAAGAATTAGAGAGTGAATTTAGTGAGGAGGAACCGGAGGAAGAAGCGCCTGAAGAGGAAGTAAAAGAAGAGCCGGATGAAGAAGAACCCGAAGAAGTGAAAGAGGAACCGGAAGACGACGAGAAGGAAATTAAGAAGACAACGTCAATGCCGAGCGATTTATCAGATGATCTGTATGATTTCCAGATATCGATTGACGGTACGGTATACCAGTTCCCGATGTGGTATTCAGATTTTGAGGCGCTTGGATGGGAGTATGACGGAGACAATACACAGGTGTTGTCTTCCAATCAGTATACGGTTGCTGAAACTTGGACGAAAGACGGGTTTGAAGTCTATACGGAACTTGCGAATTTGTCTATGAACAGCGTTCCTTTCTCCGAGAGCATGGTAGCGGGCATTGACCTTGATAAATTCTATTTAGAGGATTGTGACTGGGAGATTTTGCTGCCCGGGGGAATCCAGTATGGTGTCTCTGATGCAGATGATATTAAGGAGGCATATGGAGAGCCAAGCAGAGATTATGACAGCGATTTGTATTATATGATGTCGTATGAACTGGATTATTATCGGGAAGTTGTTTTTTATGTATATAAAGAAGAGGGCGTGTTGCTGCAGGTTGAAATGGAAAACCTCGTAGAGTTGGAAGGCGCTGATAATTCCATAGACGAGACGGTTCCGGAGATTGTAGAGGCATATAAAGCGCCCAAGTCTTTGGGAGATGATTTCTATGCATATACGGCGCAACTGGAAGGGGTCGTATATTCACTTCCTTGTCCGGTATCTGTTTTGCTGGAGAACGGATTTACGATTGATACGGCGAAATCCGACAGTGAAATAGGAGCAGGAGGCAACGGATGGGTAGATCTTCGATACAATAATCAGACATTGCATACCATGGTAAAGAATTATGCAGACTATGCTACAATCGTGGAAAACTGCTTTGTTGTATCTATGGAATCAAGTGTAAACGGCCCGAAGTTTGACCTTATGTTCCCCGGTGATATTAAAGTAGGCGATTCTGAGGATGCAGTGAAGAAAGCAACGGCTGACTTCAACTGTGAGGTAGATGCTTCCGATAGCGGATATACTTACTATGAGGTGTCTGATCCGGACGGCAGTGTATTGGACAGATATACAATTATTGTCAAGGACGGCAGTGTATGTACTATGGAAATTGAGAATTCGGAAGAGCCGGAGTATTAATCGGACAAGATTATAATATACAGCAGTACAAGAGAGCGTACTAGTCAGAGAATCCCCTATCGTGTATAATGAAACAAATATGCATTATTTCGATAGGGGATTTTTGTATGACGAAAGATGAGCAGATTACAACAGAAGCGGCGATTGACAGGTATGCTGATATGGTGTATCGGCTGGCGTTGACGCAGATGAAGAATGAAGTGGACGCCGACGATTTATTTCAGGAAGTATTTGTGCGTCTGGTGAGTCATATACAGGATTTGGAATCGTGGGAGCATGTGAAAGCATGGCTGATTCGTGTGACGATTAATTGTGCCAAGAAACATTTTAACCAGTACTGGAACAAGAACGTGGATTATATAGAGGAACCGGAACGGATATCGGATGAGAGCGGCGGATACGAAATGCCGGAGGAACATCCTGTGCGTGCGGCGGTACAAAAACTACCGCCGAAATACCGACTGGTCATACATCTATATTATTTTGAGGAACGGACGGTTGCGGAGATTGCGCAGTTAACCGAGCAGAAAGAAAGCACCGTGAAATCCCAGATGCATCGGGCAAGAGAGATGTTAAAAGATTTCATCGGAGACGAATTGTAGCAGACTAACAGTAGAAGGAAGTTGATAGATATGATGGATCAGTATAACAAAGAAACTTCACAGATACATGCGCCGGCGGATTTGATTCAGAAGACTAAACAGGCGGTACGGGAAGAAGAAAGACGAATAGAGCGAGAGCGTGTACAGCAGACAGTCCGAACAATGGAAAATACAGGGACACATGACGTTTATGCAGATAAACCTAGTAGAAACAGTTATGGCAAAATGTACAAGTGGGCGCTCCCGGTGGCAGCGGCGGTATTGCTTGTCGTATTGATGAATGCATCGACGATGATGATTGGCAGGAAGTTCACTTCATCACAGTCAGATGCGTCCATGGAGATAGCGGCTGAAATGGCAGGTGGTGCAGAAGAGTCAGGAGAGGCAGCCATAGAAGAATCGGTAGTTAATGACATGGATGGCGGAATAGATAAAACCTTTGGAGACAATGGATTTGTGGAAGAAAGCATAGCAGAGGCGCCGGCAGCATCTGCAGAATTCGATAGCGCTCAGGAAGGCGAGATGAAATCTGATTTGAGTGAGGATAGTGCAGCAGAGCTAACAATTGAGGAAGTGGAAGTACAGCCGGAGTTTGTTGGTGAGGCAGATACAGAGCAAATTATTACAAACGGACAGAGGTTTTATGTGACCGGAAAAGGCGGAGATATGTGGAAGACATATGTGTATTTCAACAAACAAGGTTACGTGGTTACAGGAAACAGTAATGAGGCACCAGACAGTGAAGAATTTGTCAAGAAAGCATATGAATTGTTAGTTGAAACAGTAGAAGGAGCAGAATAGAATGCTTTAGAACCTGAAAAGCACATTGTGGTTGTGAGGGGAAATTAACCGGATGAAATTTGAAAATGATTTTATACGAATTGAGATTGAGAAGAAGGAGTTAACGGAAGAACAGCGGCAATCGCATCGTGTAAAATGGAAGAAACGCCGTCCTTATGCAGTTACGGCGGCGGTGTTGACAGTAGTGATATTGAGTGGCGTTTTATATGGGCATTATCATAAATCATCAAAACCGGATGTATTTGCGGTTGCGGAACAAGAGGATGTTCCAGAGACGGGGTGGGAGAAGGAAGATATTGAAACCGATATAAGGGAGAACGTCAACGGAGGCGTGCAATCTCCGGAACAGACGAAGGAGGAAGAGATTCTGGCGGATGCGGATTATGTGACGTCCGTGCATCTGGCAGTGAGTGCAAAAGAGAAATACAAGGATATCACAATCTATGATTATACTTACGGTGACACGATAGAAGATTTGGAGCGTGACGAGCCGATTGCCGTTCATATGGAATTTGATCCATACGGAAAGGAAGGGCTTGATAATTGGGACTATTTCTATAAAATTTATCAGAATGCCGACCTTACCGGTGAAATTGTAGGCTCATCATATGATTGGGATGAGACTACAGGAACACTCAAGATAGCGCCGCCCAATTGGGCGCCCGGCTGTATTGCAACCTCAGGATTGGATGTGGAGACCGTTAATCGGTATGACCATTCTCAATATATACTTTTTGATTATGGAAGCGGTATGACATGGGGCAATCTTAGCACGTTGTATCTTGCATGCTATTATGATGAAAAGACAGGAGAGAAGTTAGAGAAGCCGGAAGTGAACATTGTTACATTGAAAGCCGAACTGGAAGATGTACCGATATTTTCTTATTCTATTCTGGATGACGGCAGACCGGAATTTACTTGGACACCTGTAGAGGGCGCCACAGAGTATATTGTGTGTAAAGTTGACAGCGATCCGGAGAATGGGTACGGGCATATGATGTATGCGCTCGGGACGACCGAAGATACAAAATGGACGACGGAGGAAGTAGAATTCAGTAATTACGCGCAAGCAAATAAGGATTTCAGAACTTATTGGCTGGGACAGGACGATTGGAAGAAAGAAAGTAATTATGATGATTACAAGGATGAATATGAACCCGGTGAGGTAGTGAAATGGGGATGGGCGGAAGGAAAAGATAATGCGATCTGTGTCATTGCAGTTAGCAAAGACGGCACTTCCCACATGAGTAATACTTTTACTATGAATGAAATGGCGCCCAATCTGCCGAATGCTATTGCTGTTAACACAGAAGAAGAAAATGGTTTTTCCGGAGAGTATGAGTCGGTGCAGGAATTTCCAGCATATGATTATGTGACGATGTGCGATGGTGTTATTAATCAGAAATTGATAGATTTCCATACGCAGGAGGCGAGCGTTGCCCCCAAAAGAGTATGGTATACGGATGAAGAGGGGAACTTTCTGGAAGGAGAGACATTAAACTATCTGGAAGTGCCGTATGTTGTGGAGGGAACCCCCTTTTCCTATGTTATGCAGATCGCGGATTATGATGAGGGCAACCTCAAAGAAGATATGAAGTTCTTGGAGGACAGAGAAGAGCAGCTTCGTATGAGGTCCGGAGATGTGGGACCAAGTGCAATGCGTGAGAGGAATGTCGAACCTGCGGAGCAGCAGGAAGAAGTGAGGCAGGTAGAAGGAACGGAAATCTTTGCAAACAGCGCGTTGGGTGAATATCTTGCAGCGAATATGTTAGGCGGTGTCGAAGTCATAGATGTATCAGAGTTTCCGGAAGCAAAAGACATGTCTTTAGTAGAAGACGTTTTTATGGAAGCATATTATCAGAATCCGTTGATTCTGGGTGTGAAAGGGTATCAGATTGACCGCCGAAAGATGCAGGTCTATGTGACATATGATGACGATGGTGCAGTACAGGCGAGAAAGCAGAAGGAAATTCAAGAAAAAGTTTCGGAAGTAATCGGAGAGATTGTGACAGCGGATATGACAGACGAAGAAACAGAGCTGGCAATTAATCAATATCTGTGCGATACGATTGAGTATGATTTTGATGCGCTTGACAACGCCGAAGAAAATGAGTTCATGTATGTGGATGAAAATTACAATGATTCCTTTACGGCGTATGGCGCATTGATTAACGGAAGATGCGTGTGCAGTGGTTATGCCGGAGCATTTAAACTACTGTCAGATGAGGCCGGGCTGGAGAGCATTGTGGTCATAGGCATTCTGGACGGCGGATTGTCTCATGCGTGGAATAAGATTAAGCTGGACGATGAGTGGCAGATTGTAGATGTCACAAACAACGACACGGATTATATTACAAATGCATTGCTGAATCTTCCTGATTTTGCCGGAGAGAGGATTCTTGTGGAAGATAAAAGCTTTATGCTGGATAAGAAGATTGACGATTACAAGGGAGACAGTGAGAACTGTGAATATTATCATATGACAGACCGGTATTTTCCGGCGGAGGACATAGCGGAACAGTTGGCGAATGACCTTCAGGCAAATGGGGAAGCCACACTGAGGACGGACTATGATTTGGATGATGAACGGTTTTATGAAATTACGGACGCGGTCTATGAGATTATAGGTGACGATGGTGACCTATATGGATTCTATTGGCTGGGCGTTATTTATCTGACAACTGAAGATTAATATAAATTTATATTATATGCAACTAAATGCCTCGCAGCTTCATCTAATGTGCAAAAGTTAAGACATATCGACTGATCGGACCGACGTGGAAAACAGTTAGGAGGATACATTGGATATTCGTGTTAAAAAAGCACAACATGGAGATACAGAGGCATTTATTGCGCTCATAGAAGAATGTAAGATGACATTGCGAAGGGTTGCGTATGGCTATCTGGGTAATGAGGAAGATGTTGCCGATGCCATATAGGACATGAATGAAAATACCATCAAGAGCAAACTCCACAGAGGCGAAGAACAGCTTCGGGAGCAGTTATCATGACAGAGTGAAAAGGAGGAGACTGATATGCAGAAAAAAGCAGTGAATATATCCGAGCAGGTATTCTATGATGCGCTGGGAGCTGAGCTTTAAGACAGTAGTATTATAGATTATAAGATGCAGGAAGCATATAGAATCATTAGGGAAAGAAATAAAGCAGAGAAAAGTGTTGGAGATGAAAAAGTAGAAGATGTATTCCCCGGAAAAAACAAGAAGGCCGGATGGAAAAAAATATGGATTACTCTTGGGAGTATGGCAGCAGTCATATGCGTTACTTTTACCTTCTGTGTTATGAATCCGGTACTGGCGAGCGAGATTCCGATTCTGGGAAGTATTTTTTCTAAGGTTGCCGATTTATATCCTTTCGGAAAGATTCCGGAAGAGAATACGGTAGAATTAGCTTTGGCGGAAGATTTTATCTCTACCGACGGCGGAATTACTATATCCGTTACAGAGGAGTATGCTTCTAATCAGGCGTGCTATATTGGTATGAAAGTAGAAAGTGAACAGGCTTTTCCGGAAATGGCGGCGACTGTAGATGGCGGTCAGCAGTTTATCAAAGCAAGAACTGTGGAAAACTATTCTTTCTGTCCGGAAGAACGCAGCAACAGAAGATATATAGAAGGAAAATTTGTAGATGAACACACTTTCCTTGGCATTATTAGAATAGATTACGATGAAATTCGCAGATATATGGAACAGTCCGGAACATCGAAGTCAGATGCGGATATTCTTGAGTCGTTTAAAGTGGCACTGAGAATTACAGAGATTGCAAGCACATTGAAGGATGCCGAACTGCCCGAAGAATACAGAATAAGTGATGAAGAATATGAACAGATGACGGAGGAAGAACAGACGGCGTATCTGGACAGCATACCAAAGGCATGGTATGGGCTTGAGTATCAAAGCTGGCATCAGGCAGGCACATGGGAATTTACGCTTCCAATTAGTTCGACGGATGAAAATATCCGCACAATCACAGTTAATGAATATAATGGTGAAGGAATCGGCGTTAACAGTATCGAAGTCTCTTCAGTGGAGATGTCTGTGAATTCTGTGATACCGGAAGAAGATAGCTTGTGTACGGTGGTATTTGATGCGAACGGCAAAAGGATTGCATATAAGAATGGTAGTAATGAGGGAAGTACACTGCTCATTGACGGATATGAGATTTCCACCGTAACGGTTTATATCTGTGATATATCCAAGTATAGAGAGCTGTCAGAAAAGTATAGTGGCAGGATGCTGCAAGAAATGATAGAGAAAGAGGCAAAGTTTAAAACAATTGTGATTATAGAGGAATAAAATATAAATTATGATTGATTATGAAAATCTTAGCGGATATAAAATTTCGCTAGGATTTTTAACGTTTTATCAAAAAATAGATTGCAAATATAGTTTCGGTATGATAATAATTAAATAAATTAACTTATATCTGTAGAAGACGCACTTGTATACTGAATAATATCATAAAAAGTTCATTTTTAACAACTGGTAAAAGTATTTCACATAACCCGTATTCCCCATCCCCAACAAGAAAGCGAGGACCCACCCATGGCAGGCATCGGAAAAAACAGAGTGTTCGACAGGGCAGCACTGGAAGAACTCCTGCAGCAGACAGAACAGCTCCTAAACAGCGCCAGAGAAGTCTCAGACTCCCTGCAGGAAGAAATGCAGCAGTTACAGGAACTCGCCGGGGAAGTGCCGGCAGAAGCGGCCCACCCCGCCATGGGGGCAAGGGCAGGCGAACTGTCAGGAAAGATCGGGGACACCGTGGCAGAGATCGAAAAAACACAGACCGCCATCCGTGAGAACCTCGAAAAACTCATCCAGCAGGTCCCCATGAACGACGCCCTCTCCGCCGCAGCCCTAAAGACCATCACCTCCACCACCGCGGGCATGGTATCCATGGCAGAAGAACTGAAGGCCATGGTCAGACAGGGCAGCCTGCACCTGGGCATGGACGAATTCCGGGGACAGGTGGAAGACTTCGGGAACCGCTGGAAAGGTGCGGCCGCAGCGGCAGGACTGAAGATGCTGGCAGCGGCCACCTTCATGAAAGGGCTGGTGGAGTACAGCAGGTTCAGCCGGGACCCCGTGAACCTCTCCACCGGGAACCTGTACTACGAAAAAGAAGACATCCGCCTGAAAGCCGTGATGCCCCTCGTCTTCAGACGGTACTACAATGCCATGGACAAAGGGAGCTCCGCCCTCGGGCCCGGCTGGAGCCACAGCCATGCGGAAGCCGTCCATGAAAATAAGGACGGGAGCCTGACCCTCCACATGGAAGACGGCAAGGACATCACGCTGGAAAAAGACACAGCAGAAAACAGCGCGGAGGACACCGCAGGGAACGGAAAAGCCGGGGAGACCTACCGCGATACCCGCAGCGGCAGGGAGACCGTCACAAAGACAAAAGACGGCTACCGCTACGAAGACAGAAAGACCCGCCACACCCTCACCTTCGACAGAGAAGGGAGACTGCAGAAACGGGAAGACAAAAACGGCAACCACATCTCCTACCGTTACGACGAGAACGGCAGGTTAACCTGTGCTGCCGTGTACCCGGCACAGGCGCCGGAAGACAGCACACCCGCAGGGGCAGAAGACGGTACAGCGGCGTCCCCACAGCCCTCCGCATATCTGGACTTCACCTACGACAAAGACGGCCTCCTGCGCACCCTCACCGACCACACCGGCAGGACCGTCACGTATTTTCCCATGGACGGCGTCCTGAACGAAGTGACAGACCCCGTGGGGCACACCACCACCTACCGCTACACGGAAGACGGAAGACTCCGCATGGTCAAAAACCCCCGGGGCATCATGAGCCTGCGCAACGAGTACGACGGAAACGGCAGGATCACCAGACAGCGCTTCCCCGACAAGAGCGGGATGGCCTACGCCTACGACGACACAAAAAACACCACCACCCTGACAGAGAGGAACGGCGCCGTCATCACCTATGAACAGGATGACCGCCTGCGCAACATCCGCACCGCCTATCAGGACGGCAGCGAAGAACGCGACACCTACGACGAAAAAGACAACCGGACCAGCCACACCGACCGGAACGGGCACACCACATGGTACCGGTACGATGCCGGCAGCAGGCTGACCGGGATCGTCAACCCGTTAGGACAGGAGACCGTCCTCACTTATGATGAAAACGGCCAGATCACCTCCGTGGGTGTGGAAGGAAAAGAACTCCTCCGCAGCACCTACGACCGGAAAGGGAACCTGACAGGACGCAGCGATGCCCTCGGCAGGACCACGAGCTACACCCATGACCACAGGGGGCTCCCCACTGCCATCAAAGCTCCCGACGGCAGCCAGACCAGCCTCACCTACGACGAAAAAGGCAACATCACCGCCATCACCGACCCCTACGGTGCCGTGACAGCCTACGAATACGACGACCTCGGACGCATCACCGCCACCACCGGCCCCGCCGGGGACCGGACCACCTACACCCGGGACCCCATGGACCGCATCAGGACCGTGACCGACCCCGCAGGCAACACAAGGGAATACACCTACAACGAAAGCGGAAAAGTCACAAAGATCAGGGACTTCGACGGGAACGAAGAGACCATCACCTACAACAGCATGAACAGGCCTGAATGCCTCACCGACAAAGAAGGCAGACAGACCCTGCGCCGCTATGACAGCATGTGGAACGTTGCGGAAGAGATCCTCCCCACAGGCGCAGTGACAAGATACACCTACGATAAGGACAACCGCCTGCAGCGCGTGGAACTGTGTGAAAACGGGACAGCCCAGCCCACGGCAGTACAGGAAAACACCTATGACCCCGCAGGGAACCTCCTGTGCACAAAGGCAGGAGGATATATCGGACAGACAACGGCACCAGAAAAAACAGCCATACAGCAGCAGACAGGAACAGACAAAGGACAACAGGGGCAACAGGGACAACAGGACACCCCCGCAGACATGAGCGTCATGACATCCATGGCCTACACTTATGATGCCCTGGACCGTCCCGTCAGCGCCACCGACGCAGACGGCAACACCACCCGCTATGCCTACGACCCCCTCGGGAACCTGACCACCGTCACCGACCCCAATGGCAACACCATGACCTTCCGGTACAACGCCGCAGGGGAACTGACCGAAAAGACAGACATACACGGCTGCACCACCCGCTACACCTACAACGCCCTCGGACAGATCGAGACCATCACAGACCCGAACGGCAACACCACCACCCACGGCTACGCACCCGGCGGCAGGCACATAAAGACCACCTACCCCGGCGGCTCCTCCCTCACCTACACCCATGATGCAAACGGCAGGGTAAAGACCAGACAGCACTCAAGCGGCTACACCCTCACCTACACCTACGACAGCATGGGGCGCATCACAGGAGTAGAGAGCAGCAAAGGACAGAAAAAGACCTACGCCTACGACGCCATGGGCAACGTGACCGCCGCCACCGACGCAGGCGGCAACACCACCCGTTACACCTATACCATGAGCGGAAAACTTGCAACCGTCACAGACCCCATGGGGAACACCACAGAGTATGCCTACGACCCGCTGGACAACCTCACCGCCATCCGCCGGAAAGGAAACAGCGGCGGAAAAGACCATGCCACAGTCTACGAAAGAGACCCCTTCGGAAGGGTACTGTGCATAACAGACCCCCTCGGCATGGAAGAACATTTCCGTTACGACCCCCTCGGACGCCCCATATGGAAAAAAGACAGGGACGGAAATGAGACCCATACCACCTACACCATGACAGGACAGACAGCGGGCATCCTCTACGCAGACAAGACCACCGTGGAGATGCAGTACGACGCCCTGAACAGACTCACCAAAGTCAAAGACAGCCTCGGGGAGACCAGAATCGAACGGGACCGGACAGGCAGGATCACAAGCATTACCGACCACAACGGACAGACCGTGTCCTACGAGTGGGGCGCGCAAGGAGAAAGAAAGAGCACCACCTACCCCGGCGGGCAGGAGACTACATATACCTATGACAACATGCAGAGGCTGACAGCCATGCACATCCGGGGGACACAGCATGACAGGAACAGCACGGAAGACCCACGGACCATCACCTGCCGCTACGACGCCGAAGGAAGGCTCACGGAAAAGACCTTCCCCGGCGGCATCCGGACCACCTGGCAGTACGACAGGGAAGACGGACTCCCCGTGAGCCTCACCCACACAGACCAAAACGGCATCCTAGACCACTACACCTACGCCTACGACCCCATGGGGAACAAGACCGCCGTCACCCGACAGCGGAGGGGACTCCCCCGGGAAAGCGGCGCCTACACCTACACCTACGACCCCCTCGGCAGACTGGCAGCCGTGGCAAAAGACGGCACACCCCTGCGTGACTACGCCTACGACCCCTTCAGCAACCGGGCACACATGACAGACCACCACAAAGGCAGCGCCACTGCCTATACTTACGATGCCGCAGACCGCCTCACCGCCTCAGAAGAGACGACAGGGGAAGGACGCACCAGAAGAACCTATGAGTACGACCACAGGGGCAACCTGACAAGAGAACTGCAGGAAGGCATCCCTGTCCACACCTACGCCTACAGCGCCATGGGCAGACTGGAAAGGACATGGAGCTACACACTCGACGGCGCCATACAGGCAGGAGCCACCTACCATTACAACGGACTCGGACAGCGTGTCGGAAAGAGCATGTACACAGCCATGCCGGACAGGACAGCAGGAGAAAGGACGATCCAAAACCTGCCACAGACACAGCCCCTGCGCCAAGGCTGGACCATGGGACAGCCCGCAGACAGCATGGGCGCAGCCGTCCATGAAGACTACCTCCCCGACCTGACCAGACCTTACCATAACCTGCTGTCCGTCACCAGAAACGACGGCGCCCCGGCAAAGACCCTCTACTGGGACAGCAATGCCGCAGCCATGGAAGAAAACGGAACATTCCACTACTATCTTCAGGACGAAATGGGAAGCCCCATTCGCGTCAGCGGCTATGACAGCACGGACAGCATGGCAGACGGAAACCATGGTGCTATAGACACCTACCTCACCTACGGGTACGATGAATTCGGCAACGACCTCGCCCGGACCACCGGGAAAGAACTGGAAGAGGCAGGCATCCCCAGCCCCTACACCATGCAGGGAGAAGGACAGCCCTTCGGGTACACAGGCTACCGGTATGACACACTGGGCGCCACCTACTTCGCGCAGGCGAGGGAGTATGACCCGCAGACGGGACGGTTCCATGCGCAGGACGTGATCGCAGGCAACGGGGCAGTGCCTGTGACCCTGAACAGGTATGGGTATTGTTGGGGGAATCCGGTGAGCTTTACAGACTATGATGGTATGAAAGGATATTACTTTTATGATCCATTGACGTATACAGGAGTGGACCATAATGGAAATACTTATACAGCGGATATAGATAAGATAGTTAATGCGGATATAAAAAATCTGGAAGAAGTGTATGATACTACGATAGAGCCTATAGTCATGAATTCGCAGTCTGAAGATTATACTAGTTTTAGTGATGAGTGGAATAAAATAGCTGACAAAGGTGAGCATGTTGATGTTGTCGTGATAATGACACATGCCAACAATGATCACTTTGTCACGGACTCTGAGATGGATGGAGACCGTAGAGTAACAGCACAACGGATGACTAGAACAGATATTGCAGATTTGAAAGATATGAGTATAGATACACTACTGCTATTGGGATGCAGTATGGGAATAAAAGATCAAAAAAGGAATGTTAGCAAAGATGTGCATAGTCGTGATGGGATTCTTTATACAAATAACTCTCTGGCAAGCCAATTTTATCAACAGGACCATAGAAAGACTATAGGACAAGTTATTGCGGCAAATGGAAGTATAATGCATGGGACTGATTCAGAAGGGAAAAGAATCATCTATGCGATACCGAATGGTCTTGCCGGTACAGAGAATGCCGCATTTAGGAGATGCTATATAGACGAAGATGGACAATTTAAGGTAGATGAAGAAATTGATATAAGACTTTACATGGGAGATATTTCTGACAAGGGTTATGAAGGAATATGTGAGCAGGATGGTAAAAAATATGACAAGAAAAAGTAAGAAATCTGTATGGATAGGTATAGTGCTGATAATAGCATTGTCAGGGGTTTTTGTCGTGAAATCTGCAGACATGAATGGTAACGATATGATTCAGGTGGAAGAACTTGATGGAAACAATGGGCAGGAAGGACAAGATATGCTTTCGAATCCGGAAGTGGAACTGCAAGAGCAGGAGGATGGGATGGGAGAAAATGATGAAAAAGTATATAAGGACAAATTTGTAGAATTAGAGGTAATATATTTGGGGTATGGTATGTCTTCTGTAAGTTGGCCTATGCAGAAAAAAATGTATGAGGACGGCGAAGAGGGTGCGTATACAGGACACCATATATTTTTTAGTCAGAACGGATTTGAAAAACAAATCAGAGACTGGGATATCTATGATGTGAGTTTTGATCTAACTGTTAATCCCGATAATTATTACTTGATGATATATGGCAGGGAACTAAGCTGGATGCAGTATAATCCGGGGAGAGTGAGTCAGTTTGGAGGGGTATATTACCGCATCGGTGTGGACTGGGAGAGCGACATAGAAGAAGGAACCTTCTTTTTCTATGAAATTGACGGTGAGCAGATAGAGAGGGGCTATTTACCGGAGGAAATCACACTTGAGTTTTAGTGAGATAAATCATTAAGGAAAGTTTTTTGCTAAAAGCGCAGTATGAACGTCATAAAAGAAAACGTAGTCAACACTATTACATGCAGAACGAAATGAGAGGTTAAGTACAGAAATGATACAAATGTCTTTTTTATAACGATTTTACCATGGAAGAAGCCTTTACAAATGGGAGTCAATATAGGAAAACACCTACAACTCCGCAGGCAATCTCCTATGTACAAAAGCAGGAGAATACATATAGGACACCCACACAGACATGAAAGTCATGATATCCATGACCTACGCCTACGATGCCCTAAACCACCCCATATGGAAAAAGACAGGGACGGAAACGAAACGACGACCGCCTGCACCATGATAGGACAGACAGCGGGAAACGGGGCAGTGCCGGTGACGCTGAACAGGTATGGGTATTGTTGGGGGAACCCTGTGGGCTATACAGACTATGATGGTATGAAAGGATATTACTTTTATGATCCATTAATGTTTACAGGAGTGGATCATAATGGAAATCCTTATACGGCGGATATAAATAAGATAGTCGATGCGGATATAAAAATCTGGAAGAAGTGTATGATACTACGATAGAACCTATAGCCATGAATTCACAGTCCAATAATAAATATACTACATTTAGTAAAGCGTGGAACAGTATGGATGATTCTAGTGAAGAGATTGACGTTGTCGTGATAATGACACATGCCAACAATGATTATTTTGTTACGGATTCTGTGATGAATGGTGATAGCAGGGAAACAACGGCTGAAATGTATAGGGGAGATATAGCAAATTTAGATGATAAAAATATAGATACATTACTGTTGCTGGGATGCAGTATGGGAATTAAAGATCAAGGGGCGAATGGAAGTGAGGACAGAAATAATCAAGGAAATGATTATAGTAATAATTCCTTGGCAAGTCAATTTTATCAAGAGGATCATAGAAAGAATATCGGACAGATAATTGCCGTGAACGGAAGCACGCGACATCAGGTTGATGAGTTTGATAAACGGGTATTTTATGCTAGTCCAAATAGATATGCGGGTACAGAGAATGCTTCTTTTAGGAGATATTACATAGATGAAAATGGAGTGTTTGGGATGAAGGAAGAAATTGATATAAGACTTTACATGGGAGATATTTCTGACAGAGGTTATGAAGGAGTATGTGAGCAGGATGGTAAAAAATATGACAAGAAAAAGTAAGAAATCTGTATGGATAGGTATAGTGCTGATAATAGCATTGTCAGGGGTTTTTGTCGTGAAATCTGCAGACATGAATGGTAACGATATGATTCAGGTGGAAGAACTTGATGGAAACAATGGGCAGGAAGGACAAGATATGCTTTCGAATCCGGAAGTGGAACTGCAAGAGCAGGAGGATGGGATGGGAGAAAATGATGAAAAAGTATATAAGGACAAATTTGTAGAATTAGAGGTAATATATTTGGGGTATGGTATGTCTTCTGTAAGTTGGCCTATGCAGAAAAAAATGTATGAGGACGGCGAAGAGGGTGCGTATACAGGACACCATATATTTTTTAGTCAGAACGGATTTGAAAAACAAATCAGAGACTGGGATATCTATGATGTGAGTTTTGATCTAACTGTTAATCCCGATAATTATTACTTGATGATATATGGCAGGGAACTAAGCTGGATGCAGTATAATCCGGGGAGAGTGAGTCAGTTTGGAGGGGTATATTACCGCATCGGTGTGGACTGGGAGAGCGACATAGAAGAAGGAACCTTCTTTTTCTATGAAATTGATGGTGAGCAGATAGAGAGGGGCTATTTACCGGAAGAAATCACACTTGAGTTTTAGTGAGATAATCCATCGAGAAAATTTTTGTTGAAGCTAACAGTATGACCGGTATAAAAGAAAACATAATTCCCACTACTATATGCAGGATGAAAAGAAAGGTTATGTACAATATACGAGAAAGCGGATTATATTTCTAAACTATTATTGTAAGGTAATGATGAAAAAGATGTTGAAAGACAAAGAAAGAACTTTACAGGTTTAAATTGGCACTTCGAAAATTCAATATTATAAATTAAATCATGTCAATATTTGGTAAAATATAGACATCCAACACCAAGACGATACAAACGTTCTTTTCTTTTAAAAAATTCCCATTGGGTGAAGCATTGGAAAATGGTGAAAACAAGTATGCGGCTGGAAATATTGTACGTGGATGTAAAACGTGAAAGTGGCGCAGACGATAGGGATATGCCGTACCGCTTCGAGCTGAGCTGGATTATGTCTGAACTGTACACAACGGCACGGGCTGCATGGGGAAGCAGGCGGCGGATATCGAAGGTGTGGACTGGCATTCATGGGTAAAGAAATGGGTTCATAGTTTCCCGGCAAATATGTATGAAATCTTTTTTAATATAGTGGAGGATATCGGTACATGTATAGATTAGAGAAAATCATGATACAGATTTTAGTTTGTTTTTCCATTGTTTTTTTACATGGATGTGGGTACGAGCCCGAATATTTCCAGAAGGAAGAGCTGGCTGATTACAGGAGCCCTGTTTTGTTTTTATCTTCAAAGGAAAATGATGAAAAATATTTTATCATGCTGGACCAGCCGGATAGTAAAGTTTATCTGGATTATGGTAAAATATGGGATTATGACCCGGAAGGACAGACTTTTCTTTTCAGCTTGAAAGATGACGGGGAAGAAAAGATATATGAATATGATTTGGCTGGTGAAAGCTATCGGTGTATTCTCGAAGCAGGGGATGTGGGACAACCGGAAGACCAGCTGGAAGGAAATGAATTGAAAAGCATTTTCTACCATTTTTCGGATGAACAGATCAGTGGTATGTATGGAGCAGATTTGTTCGTCTATGACATGAGGGAGGATAGGGTCATATACAGAGAGGAACTGCCGGAAGGGAATAATGGAAAGATATGTGCATGGATAGACCCGCAGACATATCTGTACCGCCCTTTTTTTGAAATCTTTGAGGTATGCCTTGATACAGGGGAAATGAAAGAAGTAGAAAGTGAGTTGGCATTTGGTGTGATTCTTTCTGCTGATAAGAAAATAGGGTGCAGCTATGGTGTTGAAGGAGAGTGGTGGTCTCCAATCCTTGTCTGGGACACCACAGACTATCGCATCAAACAATATAAGGAGGGAATTGTTACCGGAGCACGCATGCAGATTTCGGATGATAACAAATACATAATGTTTGCGCGGATTAACAAGGAAAATAATCAGGTATTGTGCATTGGGATTGAAGATGAGAGACTGTGTACAGTCTATGAGACGGATGATTATATTCTTGATTTGCTGTGGTAAGATGAAGATGGTGTTGAGTAACAAAGAAAGAACCATACAGATATAAATTTGCACCTTGAACATTCAATGTGATGTGTCAAATCATGTAGATATTTGGTAAAATATAGATAACTAATACCGAGAAAACACAAATGGCTTTTTCCTTATCACGATTTTTCCATAGGAGAAGCATTTAAAAACGGAAAGCAGTATAGGAAAACTTCTACGACCCGCTGGGCAGGCTGACGGCCGTGGCAAAAGACGGCGCGCCCCTGCGGGACTACACCTACGACCCCTTCAGCAACCGTGCCCGCATGACAGACCACCGGAAAGGCAGCACCACTGCCTATACTTACGATGCCGCAGACCGCCTCACCGCCTCAGAAGAGACGACAGGGGAAGGACGCACCAGAAGAACCTATGAGTACGACCACAGGGGCAACCTGACAAAAGAACTGCAGGAAGGCATCCCCGTCCATTCCTACGCCTACAACGCCATGGACAGACTGGCAAAAGCATGGAGCCACACACCGGACGGCGCCGTACAGACAGAAACATCCTATTACTACAACGGATTGGGACAGCGCGTCGGGAAGGGCATGTACACAGCCATGCCGGACAGGACAGCAGGAGAAAGGACGATCCAAAACCTGCCACAGACACAGACCCTGCACCAAGGCTGGACCATGGGACAGCCCGCAGACAGCATGGCAGCCGCCGTCAGGGAAGACTACCTCCCCGACCTTACCAGACCCTACCATAACCTGCTGTCCGTCACAAGGAACGACGGCAGCCCGGCACAGACCTTCTACTGGGACAGCAACACAGCCGCCATGGAAGAAAACGGAACACTCCACTACTACCTGCAGCTACGACGAATTCGGCAATGACCTCGCCCGGACGTTTCTATACACAGAACATGATAGCAGGAAATGGTGCAGCCTATGACCCCGAACAGGGTATACAAGAAGCTTCCGGCCATTACACTGCGCTCGGACAACACTTCTGCATATACCCTTTACTTGGTCAAATTGCATTTTAATCAAGCGGCTGACAAGTGCTGCAAAAGTATACCGTGCCGCCAAGATATGCCATTTTTGTGATAGGACCGCCGCAATGAGGACAGTAGCCAATGTTTTTGCGGCTCAGTTTTGTCTCATAACCGCCCGCTTCACCAAACAGGGTTTTTTCCGTATTCCGTCCGCCTGCATTTTTCATCTCTGTTAACAGTCGAACTGTGGTGTCGTAGAGGCGCATAAAATCCTCATCCGATAAGGTTAAAATCTTTCGCTTTGGATGAATTCCCGATTCCAGCAGAATATCCTGCAAAACACCGTTTCCCAGTCCCGGAATACGTTGCTCTGTTGCCAAAAATGCCTTGGCAGATGTTCCTTTGCTAAGTCCCTGCGCCAATGTACAGAAGTACGGATAATCAAATACCTCAGTGCCGGGCATGGGTTTTTGCTTTGCTGCAAGATAATAGGGGTTCTCATACTTTTGGGGTATAATCAGAAACATTGAACCATACATTTGTACAGTATAGAGTAAGGAACTGCCATCTTCAAAGACAATTCTTGTCTGATACCGCTCAGGCAGTTTTTCCCCGGCGTCATAATAGCGAATATTTGTGCCGTCTCCCGCCACAAAGGAATACTCTCCTACTTCCATTTCTACCATACTGCCGATACCGGTACATCTGCCTATTACTTGTCCAGCCATCTTTTCATCATACTTCTGTGGGTCTCCTTCATACCATGCAAATTTATGCTCTGCGTGCTCTGTTTCTACGGATACGATTTTTTTGCCGCTTACAGTTTTGTTCAACTGTTCCGCCAGCACCAAGCTTTCCGGTAATTCAATCATGTACACATCTCCTGTCGTACTTATTTTCCATTATATGATTAATATAACATATTTAATCTGACAACTGTTTGTCATATTTTATGATACATATTATAAATTATCTTGCAACCTTTTTATTTCGTCGTGGGTATTAAGTATAGAAGCGTTAAGATTGCTGACAAAGTAGTTGCACAGGGAGGAAATGTTCGTTGACAGTGTGGCAGATAATGCTTTGAGACGGGAGGAAAAAGTATGAAAAAGAGAAATGATGTAACAAAGGCAACCGCTCTTATTTTGGCAGGGATCATGTTGATGACAGGCTGTGGCGGTCAGAGTAAAACTGACAGTGCGCCGGCAGACAACGCAGGTGCGGCAACTGCGGACGAAGCGGCAGCGGCAGAAGAGGACGGCGGAAGCTATGACTATGTGACAGAGGCACCGGCAGCAGAAGAGTATGATTATGCGACAAGTGATGCGGCTCCGGCGGAAGAAGGAAATTATGATTTTGAGGCTGAGAGTAAGTCAATGGCAGAGGAGGACAGTTATCTTAATTCGTGCTATGAAGAATGGGAACCGGAAGATTATCCAAACAATGAAGAATACAGTGAATGGGAAGAGGCGGGATTTACTTCTGTTATGAAAGCGCCGCTCTCTACTTTTGCAGCAGATGTGGACACGGCTTCATACAGCAATCTGCGGAGACTGATTAACAGCGGGTATACTCTGGATGAAATACCGGAGGGAGCAGTAAGGATTGAGGAAATGCTTAATTATTTTTCCTATGACTATAATGCGCCGAATGGAAAGGAACCTTTCGGAGTCACGACACAGATCAGCTCTTGTCCGTGGAACGATGATGCGGAGCTTCTGATGATCGGATTGAAGACGGAAGATATTGATTATTCTCATGCACCGGCGTCAAATCTTGTATTTTTACTGGATGTGTCAGGTTCGATGTACTCTGATGATAAGTTACCGTTGTTGCAGGAATCTTTTGGATTGTTAACTGAGAATTTGACAAGAAAAGACAGAGTCTCTATCGTAACTTACGCCGGGGAAGACCAGATAGTATTGGAAGGCGCGCGCGGCGATGAGACAAAGAAGATTCTAAGGGCATTGAATTCACTGGAAGCCGGAGGCGGTACATACGGAAGCAAAGGAATCGAGACGGCGTATGCGCTGGCGGAGGAGAATTACATAGAGGGCGGTAATAACCGTATTATCCTTGCGACGGACGGTGATGTAAATATTGGGCTGACTAGCGAAGAGGAATTGGAAGAGCTGATTACGGAGAAAAAGGAATCGGGAATTTTCTTATCCGTATTGGGATTTGGCACCGGTAATATCAAAGATAATAAGATGGAAACGCTTGCCGACAAAGGTAACGGAAATTATGCATATATTGACTGTCTGCGGGAAGCGAATAAAGTACTGGTGGAAGAAATGTCCGCAACGCTTCTGACAATCTGTAAAGACGTAAAGTTTCAGGTGGAATTTAACCCGGCAGTAGTGGAAAGCTACCGTCTTCTTGGATATGAGAACAGAGCGCTCGCAAAAGAAGACTTTGACGATGATACGAAGGACGCCGGAGAAATCGGAGCGGGGCACAGCGTAACGGCAATGTATGAAATTGTCTTGAAAGAGCCTATGAGCGATTTATCCAAAGAAGATGTCGAGGACTTAAAATACAGCAAACAATATAAGGAAGAAATGTGCGGACTGCCTCTTTATGCTGCGAAGGACGGAGAATGGCTGACAATCAGTATCCGTTACAAGAAACCGGCGGAGGATGACAGTAACTTACTGGAATATCCGGTCGGTTATGAAAGTTATACGAATGCACCGTCGGATGATTACATCTTTGCGGCAGCAGTAGCTGAGTTTGGTCTGCTGGCATCCCACAGCGACTATCCGGAAGACGCATCGGTGAAGCATGTAGAAAAAGCGCTGAGATCCATTGATCTGTCTGATGAGTACAAAGAAGAGTTTTTAGAACTTGTGAGAGAAATGCGATAGTGCTCAAGAATAAGAGAGAAAACAGCAGATATAGTGAATCCCACCGATTTAACGGTGGGATTCGTTTTGACATACCGGCGAATGACGGGAAGTCATAGGGTTAAGGAAATAAGATTATTTCACTTCGATTCGTTTAACGTCTTCTTTAGCGGCAATTTCTTTCTTCGGGAATTTGACTTCCAGAATACCGTTGTTGTAGGAAGCGTCAATATCACCGGCTTCCACATCATTTACGCGGAAGCTTCTGGAATAAGAACTGTAATAGCGTTCCTTGCGGATGTATTTATTCTTATCCTCTTCATTCTTCTCTTCCTTATGGGAAGCGGAGATGGTCAGCAAATTATCTTTTAAGTCGATGTTGATGTCGGATTTATCAAAACCGGGCAACTCTGCCTGTAACAGATAGCTGTCTCCCTGATCAATGACATCCGTCTTGAATGCATCGAAGGTAGCAAGTTCGTTGTTACCCCAGAAATTCTTGAAGGCATTGTCAAACATCTGGTCAAAAGAATCATCGAAGAACATAGGTTTGTAGGTACGGTTGTTAAATAATGCAGGTCTTAACATATCAATCACTCCTTTTATTATAATGTATGAGATAATGACTCTGCTATCAGTATGACCAAATCAAAAAATCCGATTCAGTTCAGGTAGCTGTTTCTTTGTTTATATATGTTATACATCATATAGAACAGACAATCAATTATAGAATTATAAAGTGTTTATTAACAAAAAATAAAGTTGATTCTGTGTAATAGTGACAAGATATTTATCACATCGGATATCATATCAAGGCTTATCTTAAACAACCGGTTTTGATTTAAGAGTAAAAAGGGTTATAATGTGAGCAGACAGTGATAAAATCGTGGATAAAGTGCAGGCGTTTGCCGACGGGCTCCGGGGCTTAGCAAATATCCGGGGTATAATACACTTGAAAGGAATATGAATGGATATACAATACAGAATGGCAACATTAGAAGATCTGCAGGAAATATGTAATTTGTTTGACGATGCAGTCGAGACAATGATACAAAACAAGATTTTTCAGTGGGATGAACTCTACCCGACGAAGAAAGATTTCCGGAAGGATATAGAACGGGAACAGCTTTATATAGGAATACTTGACGAAAGAATTGCGGCGGTCTATGTAATCAATCAGAGGTGTGACGAACAATATATAAAAGGTGCATGGAAATATGCCGATGTGCCATATTATGTGATACATAGACTATGTGTGAATCCGGCTTTCCAGAATCAGGGAATTGCCGGCTGGACGCTTAAACATATAGAAGAACAGCTTACCGAGTGGGGGATACATGCCATTCATCTGGATGCATTCACTGAGAATCCTTATGCGATTAAATTATATGAAAAGATGGGTTATGCCAAAGTGGGAACGGTTGATTTCCGCAAAGGGCGATTTTACCTGATGGAAAAATATTTTTAAGGTTTATGATGCAGAGGCTGCATAACTGAAATAGGAAGGGGAGATTGCTATGGACTTTGGAATGCCGACACTGATTGAGAACAAAAATTTAGAAGAAACAGTCATGCTGTGTAAAGAATGGGGATTACAGTTTATAGAATTAAACATGAACTTTCCCATGTATCAGGTCCCGTGCTTGGAAGAGACGGATTATTTGAATGAGCTTGCAAGGAAGAACGGGATTTATTTCACGATACATCTAGATGAAAATCTGAATATATGTGACTTTAACCGTTTTGTCTCGGATGCGTATATGGAGACGGTGGAGAGGACGCTTAAGGCGGCGCAGAAGATTCACGCTCCGCTTCTTAACATGCACATGAATCATGGGATTTACATCACTCTCCCGGACAGAAAGGTGAGGCTGTTCGGAGAGTATTTCGAAGAATATCTATCGGCGTTTAAGCGATTTCGGGATATGTGTGAGCGGGTATCCGGTGACAGCGGAATTAAAATTTGTATTGAAAATACGGACGGTTATTTAAGCTTTGAGAAGAAGGCAATCGATTATTTGTTACAAAGTGATATGTTTGCGCTTACATGGGATATCGGGCATTCGCACACGTGCGATGATATGGATGAAGACTTTTTGATGGAGCGTAGAGACAGACTGTATCATTTCCATATCCATGACGGGCGGGGCAGCAAAAATCACCAGACGTTAGGAACGGGAGATATAGAGCTGCATCAAAGAATCGGTATTGCGAGAGCGTGCGGCTGCCGATGCGTGGTAGAGACAAAGACGATAGAAGCGCTTCGCGAATCAGTGGCATGGCTGCGAAGCACGGGCGAGTTTCGTTAAAAGGCAGATATAAAAACGGAGACGTACAATCTTACGTCTCCGTCAATGTTTTCTCAATATATAAATGGGGCAAGTTTTTCTCTGATGCCCGCATCCTCTGAATCGTATCTGAGTTTAAGCGGTCTTGTGAAATCCAATGCCATAACTCCAAGTATGGATTTGGCATCGACAGTCCGTCGGCCTTCGCCCAAATCGAAAGTTGAATCAAACTTATCAATTATATCCACAAACTGTCTAATCTGATTAACATTATTAAACTTGACATTTACCTGCTGCATAAAATCATTTCCTCCTTTAATCGTCATTGACATTATGAAAATATAATAATTCATAAATCAATTCCGGATCTACAATAATTCCCCTATACGCAGGTTTCCCAAAAACACAAGCTTTAGTCAGTTATCTAATATTTTCTTTCGTTATGGTGGTTCCCGAACCTCCTTTCGTCCTATATATAGTATCGTTCTTATTTGTGAAAATATAATATCTTTTGGACATTAAAATGTAAATAGGCATAATCTATAAATTTTTTTGCTTTTTTTGTTCAGAATGTTGTGAGAATTTTTGCATTATCCAATCCGCTATTCTCAAAATGCCGAATGTTATGTCTCTATGACAGCGGAATGTACAAAAATAGGTTAAAAGTACTATTTTCAGTCTTTAATTCAAGAGAACCATGATATTTGCCCACGATTTTTTGAATGCTTTTCAGACCAAATCCGTGGTTTAACTTATCTGCTTTGGAAGTTGGTGGAAGCAATCTGGCCCGCAATGTTTGCTCTTGTATTTGTAAAGGAATGGAGGCCTGTGTCTGTCCGTGTTTTTCGGACATGATCTCTGGCGTAACAGGATTACTGACTTCCAGACAGAACAAACCTTTCTGTACCTTGCTTATTAAACTGATTGTGCGTTCGGATTCCGGAAGCTTCACACATGCTTCTATGGCATTGTCCAAAGCATTGGCATAGAGGGCACAGATATCCGTTTTGTCAAAAGGCAGTTCGGTGGGAATATCGATGGCGATTTCCATTGATATTCCGTATCGTTCCATCAGATTCTTTTTCACGGTTAATACCGCATTAACGGTGGCGTCCATACAATAGGATATGGACTGTGTGATGGCGGCATTTTCTACTAGGTTAGCCAGATAGGCGTCCCGCTTTTCTTCGGACAGAGCTGACAATATCTGCAGATGATTGGCGAGGTCGTGCTTTAAGCGCCGTATTTCAAAGTGCTGTTGTTCCATACTTTCATAATAGTTTCGGTTAATTTCCGTGATCATACTCTGTTGTTCCAATTGTTGTTGTCTTGCCAAAACAATGATACACCGGAGTAAAATGATAAAAGTAAAAATAGCGATAAGCAAAACGGGCAGATACTTTACAGATTGAAACGAATAATGCGGCGGAAGCAGATGCAGACCCTCATTTATGTCAAACAAAGCGCCGAGAGAAATTATAATGCCAAAGGGCGATATCGTGAGCAGGAGAATCAGTTTCCACAAATCGTCTGAAAGGGTATAATCTTTGTCCAAAGCGGATTTTTTGGTACTAATATATAAAAGCAAGGAAAACATAAAGCTTGCAAGCACCGATGCAGCTTGTATAAAACTCAGGGATAAATTTTCAATAAAATATTTGTTATATTGTATTTGACGCTCCGGAAATATATAGATTTCCAGAACTTCAAACAGCGGCTTTAAATAGTTATCCCGTAAGGCATTAAAGGAAAGTACGGTACTGGTATACATTGTTCCCAGCGTGAGCCTTTTCCAGAAACTCCCCTCGCAGCAGATTAAAACGAGTGCTATAAAGAAGAAAGTTATTATGAGAATATTAAAAAAGTCGCCGATAAAGATAATTGTAGCGCTAAGGAATGCACAGCCAATCAGCATAGCGCATCGCATCAGGAACCGTTTATTCTGTTTTAGGTCAATCAGGTATTCCATAGAACGCATGATCATCCATGCACTGCAGAATGTGATACCGAGACACAATAGGGATAATAAAAAGGAAATCATTGTTTTATACCTCCTATCATGGTTCTGGCAATTCTGGCGGCGGCAGTTTCCTTGTATTTTCTGCTGCATGGCAGTTCTTTGCCGCCTAAAGTGACGGAATCCGCATTAAAATAATCCACCGACGCCGGATTGATCAGATAACGCTGGTGAATTCTGACAAAGGAGGATGCCAGCTCCTTCTCGATGTCATTTAATTTCGCATAAAAAGGGTATTCTCCCTTACCGGTGACAAGGATCACTTTTCTCTTATCAGAATAAAAATACAGAATGTCATACAGATGGAAACGCCATGTACCGTCCATAGTTTTAATAATATAAGTTTGTGACTCTTCCGAAGCAAGCTTCACGCGCACCCGGTGAAGAAGTTCTTGAAGCTTTGTTATGGAAACGGGCTTCATCAGGTAATCCAAGGCGCCCACCCGATAACCGTCAAATACATAGTCGGCGTATCCGGTGACGAATACGATAATCAGGTTCGTGTTAAATTCCCTGATTCGCATGGCAGTTTCCATGCCGTTTAGTCCTTTCATCTCTACGTCCAGAAAAAGCAGATCCAGTTCGCCAGGATGCTTTGCAAGCCATGATGCGGCGTTTGTTCCGGAAGAGAACTCATATACGATTTCTTCCGAGTCTTCCACTAAGATTTTCTCCAGTTGGAACCTAAGTGCATCTCTTGATTCTGTTTCGTCGTCACATATTGCTATTCTCAGCATTTTTATTTTGCCTTTCAGGTTATAATATGGGTCTTGACCTACTCGAGTCTGCAATACAAGTCCTGCTATTTAAGTGTATCATATTTTCCCTATAATAGTATTTTCAATTCTCCGAACAAAAACCAAACTTTACATTTCACATATCCAAACTTTACAAAGTCTGCATATCGGCGCAAAACTTTACAAGGAAGCGGTCGGTTGTGACATGTGTCAAAATATATTTCTCAGTTTGTGCTAGGGTTAATTTACAGCAATTTAAAAAGAAAGTTGAGCGCCGTTACAGATCATTAAGACGAAGAGGCGCGGAAATGGAGTGAAAATTATGTTGTATGTAAAAGACCTCTACAAATCTTATGAAGTGGGTAAAAACAAGTATCAGGTTTTGAAAGGGATTGATTTTCATGTGGCGCAGGGAGAATTTGTCGCCGTGATGGGACCGTCCGGTTCCGGTAAGACGACGCTTCTTAACTGTATCTCCTGCTATATTCCTTTTGACAAAGGAAGTATAACGGTGGGCGGCGTTAAGCTTGCCGGACAGAATGAGGAGACATTAGCCAATATCAGAAATACGAAACTGGGGTTTGTTTTTCAGGATTTCATGCTCTTAGACGGACTGACAATCCGTGAAAATATCCTGATTCCGCGTATTGTGCAGGGGGAGGTAAATAAAGAAGCAGAGCAGCTTGCCGACGAACTGGCGTCCATGTTCGGAATCAGCCATATCCTGAACAAATATCCGGCTGAGATATCCGGCGGCGAGAAGCAGAGAGCGGCGGTGGCAAGAAGTCTGATCAACAATCCGCTCATTATTCTGGCGGATGAACCGACCGGCAATCTGGATTCCAAGTCCAGCCGTACCGTCATCGAGACCTTCGGCAATGCCAAGACAAAAATGAACGCCACAATTTTCATGGTGACGCATGACAGCTTTGCTGCTTCCTTCTGTGACCGTGTAATTCTGCTAAAAGACGGAAATATCTACCGTCAGTTGGAGAAAAACGGGGAACGTGGTGAATTTCAGGATGAATTGCTGGATGTTATTAAAGAAATGAATAAGAGATGACTAATTAATTGGGAGATGATGGTATGACACATGTAATAAATATGAAACAAATGGAACAGAAACTGCAAAAAGCAGACCGGAAGCAGTCCCGTCTGTATCTGTTTTGTAATTTTATGGCGCTTATGATTATTTCGGCATACTCTGCACTGATGTTTTCTCCGACAGTACAGACGGTCTTTCCGGAAGGGGGAGACAGTGCGAAGCAGATGTATATGATATTTGTCATGACGCTGATCGGTTGTGTTGTTTTTACAATTTATGCGTTGGGATTGTTTTTTCGGCATAAATCAGGACAGCTTGGCATTCTGATGGCGCTTGGCGCATCGAGAAAACGTCTGGCGCCGGGATTATTCAGAGAGGTGATTGTCTTAAGCAGTGCATCAGCCCTATTGGGCATTGTTGCAGGATTTCCTTTTGTTTGGGTGATCTGGCAGGGATTTCGACTAATTCTGGTGGACAGTTCGGATATGATTCTTTCGTTTGACTTAAAATGCCTTGGTGTCTCAATTTTGTTTTTCTTATTGGTAGTGGGATTTGCATGTGTGACGGCATGGCGCTATCTGAGAAAAACCAATATTATGGAAGTTATCCGGGAAGAGCATATCAATGAGCCGGTCAAAGAGTTAGGAAAATGGTGTGGCCCGGTCGGCATGGGATTGATTGTGGCAGGTGCGGCCTTGGGTTATGGAACCCCTGCTTTATGTCATGCATGGTTCCACATGTATCCGCCGTCATGGATCAGTATCTTCTATGCGCCGGTACTGGTTGGGCTCTATATGGTCATGCTGCATACGGTCGTGCACGGCTGGAGGAGTCTTAGAAAGAATCCGTACAAAAATATTATTTCCAGAAGTATGATGAAATTTCAGGGGAAGCAGACGGTTAATAATCTGATCGTCATTACATTGTTGATTGCAGGCGCCTGCTTCGGTATTTTCTACCTTCCGGCAAACGGTGTTTCGGCAATGCTGCGTTATGCGAATCAGGCTTATGATTATTTCTATCATTACCGGGCGGATCAGAATGTTCCGGATCAGGCGGCGGTAGAAGAACTGTCCCGTAAATACCAGTTGACCCTCAAGGATTGGAACGAATGTGATTACATTACGCTGGGAATGGGACAGGAAAGTATCATAGAGGAAGAAGACAGCAATCACTATAATATAGAGTATGTTGTGATGAATGAGGAAGAAAAAGTACTTTCCGAGGATGCATACCGTACGCTGACTGGACAGGATGCAGACGTGGAACCCGGCACTTATATGAATATAACCAACACAGATGAAACGTCATTGTATACCAATAATAATGCGAGAGAATTTACCAATATGGTTACCCGTAAGCAGATTGCCACTGAGTTTGCCGGATATCTGCATAATGACCTTCTGTGTGATCAAGTGGGCTGCTCCGTGCTTTCCAATGAAGATTACGCATTGATTTCCGAAGGGTTGACGGACGATTGGCGAGGGCGGTTTGTTCAATTTAATATCGACGGGAATGATAATTATCAGTTTGCAAATGAATTTTATAAGCTTTTCGTGAGTTCTTTTGACAAAAGCTGCGAGCTTCCGCACTATTATGACCGGGTACAGAAGATTCGCGAAAATGAAGCGGGTGAGGTCTATTGGGGCGACACAGAAGATATGTCACCAGTTAGCTTTGAACGTGTGGATTCCTTTAACTTCAGAATCTACTGGGTGTACCAGCCACAATTTCGGATTTTAAGCCAGAATGATTATCTGCGCAGTATGGCGGTGATGTTTATGATGTTTCTCTTCATCTGCATCGTGTGTATGCTCACGGCACTGGTGGTATGTTATACACGCTGTCAGACGATTGCGCTGAATAACCGTTATATTTTTGATGACCTTAAAAAGTTGGGTGCCTCGCCGGAATTTTTGGCTAAAGAAGTGCGCAGCCAGTGCAAAAATGCCTGTAAGGTTTTCACCGATGATCAACCGCGTAAAATCTACAACTTCGTCAAGCAGAGTCTGATATGGCATTTCCATAATTCT
>ERZ779631.48-NODE-48-length-42577-cov-6.149805_pt1 | contig 42577 bp, 30 predicted proteins | sample MGYA00514193_ERZ779631 | MGnify/ENA primary metagenome ERZ779631 (study PRJEB29562, sample SAMEA4376710) | mouse gut metagenome | isolation source: Cecum | study: EMG produced TPA metagenomics assembly of the A DSS colitis mouse model was used to assess the microbial...
ATATAGAATATACGTTGCGGGTAGATACAAGTTTGTTCAGTGCAGATGAATGTGCAGATATAGTTGTTAAGAAATTGTTTTAACCCATAAATATACATTATGCTTCAAATTTTATGCAGTAGGAACACTTTTCCGAAAAGAGAGATAAAAAAAGTGCTATTATAGCATAAGACAGCCGCAAACAATTGATTTTACCGGAAAATCTTTCTGTTTGCGGCTAATTTTCAAAGTGGACCAGACGGGAGTCGAACCCGTGTCCAAAAGCCCATTCCCTGTCCTTCTACTATCATAGTCTGTCATTGCGGATTACTCCACATTCCCTCACACATCAGGAAACAGACACCCCAATGTGCTTAGTAGCCTCTGATACGCCCGCAGGTCAGAGGCGTCCCCTGCGTCGTTTCCTACATAGTCGATGCCCGTATCTTAGTGTGTAGGTGCACTAAGGCGGACAGCTGCCATTAGGCAGCGTATGCTAAATTATCTTCAGCGTTTATATTTAGATTCGCGATTTAACGCATCAGCCTGCGGATAGCTTCTCCAGCTGCAAGACCCCTGTCGAAACCTTGACTGGCCCATATTAAATTAAGCAAAACTTACAATCGAGCAAAACTCGATTTATAATATATAGATAGTATAACACGTTATCTGTATTTATAAAATATTTATCGGAACAAATTATGCGAAAATTAATCTCTATGATGCATTGTTTATAATAATTACAGATTCCTGATCTTAAACTCACGCTCGTGTTCCCTGCGCATATCTTTCTTAGCAATATCCTGCCGTTTATCATAGAGTTTCTTACCTTTAGCTAACCCGACCTCTATCTTGGCTCTGCCATCCTTAAAGTACACCTGCAACGGCACGATTGTATAACCCTGCTCCGCCATCTTGCCTGCCAGTTTATTAATTTCAAATTTATGCAGTAACAGCTTACGGATCCGCAGCGGGTCTTTGTTAAAGATGTTGCCCTTTTCATATGGGCTGACATTCATTCCATAGACATAAGCCTCCCCGTTCTCAATACGCACGAATGCCTCCTTAATACTGCACTTGCCCATGCGAAGAGACTTCACTTCCGTACCATGAAGTTCCAGCCCTGCCTCGTATTTTTCTTCTATGAAATAATCGTGATATGCTTTCTTATTGTTCGCCACAAGTTTCATAGCTTCCTTCGCCATATCCTCACCTTCTTTCCGGCTTATCTGCCTCTCCACTCCATTCCATCTCTAATCAATCTCTAAGTCCTGCGCTCCCTTAATAAGCCTCCTCCGGAATCATAAAGTCAACCGTCCGTGCAAAGCGGTCTACGCTTTTGACTTGTACGCTAATTCGTTCTCCTAGCTTATAAGTGATGCCTGTTTCCTGACCCACCATCTCGTATGTCTTCTCATCATAATAGAAATAGTCTCCCGGCAGAGACGCCACATGGAGTAGTCCTTCCACCGTGTTTGGCAATTCTACATAAATTCCCCACTGTGTAATGCCTGAGATCACTCCCTCATACACTTCTCCGATACGTTCTTCCATATACTCCGCCTTCTTAAGCTTATCCGTCTCCCGTTCCGCCTCTTCTGCCCGGCGCTCCATCTTAGAAGCGTGTTTTGCCACCTCCGGCAGTTTTTGTTCATAATGTTCAATACGGTTCTCTTTCAGTCTTCCCCTAAGCTGTTCTTTAATAATGCGGTGTATCTGTAAATCAGGATAACGACTGATAGGAGATGTAAAATGACAATAATACTGACACGCCAATCCGAAATGTCCGAGACAATCCACCGTATATTTCGCCTGCTTCATGCTGCGGAGCGTCAAACGGCTGATCAGCGTCTCCTCGTCCGTATCTGCAATCTTATCCAAAAGTTTCTGCAATTCCTTTGGATGAACTTCTTCCCCCGTCAGCTTAATATGATAACCGAAATTACAGATAAACGCCGAGAGTTTCATGATTTTCTCCGGATCCGGTTTCTCATGGGTACGATACACGAACGGCAGTTCCAGCCAGTAGAAATGCTGCGCCACCGTCTCATTTGCTATCAGCATAAAGTCCTCGATAATTTTTGTCGCCACATTCCGTTCATATGGTTTAATATCTATCGGATGGCCATTCTTGTCAAGCACAATCTTACTCTCTGCGAAATCAAAGTCTATCGAACCGCGTTTGTGTCGTTTCTGTCGCAGAATCCCCGCCAATTGTTCCATCATCTCGAACATGGGAACAAACTCTTCGTATTCCCTCCGTTCCGTTTCATCCTTATCTTCCAGAATCTTTTTGACACTGGTATAAGACATTCTCCGATCCACACAGATTACCGTCTCCGCAATCTGATAATCCGTTACTTCACCTTTATCGTTGATCGTCATAAGACAACTGAGCGCCAGTCTTTCCACCCCCTGATTCAAAGAGCAGATACCGTTAGATAACTTATGGGGCAGCATGGGAATCACACGATCCACCAGATAAACGCTGGTTCCTCTTCCGAGCGCCTCCCAATCCAGCGCGGAGTTTTCCTGCACGTAATTGGTCACATCCGCGATATGCACTCCGAGATGATACAGTCCTTTGTCATCCTGATACAGGCTGACCGCGTCGTCCAGATCCTTGGCGTCCTCTCCGTCTATCGTCACCATCTGCAAATCCCTTAAATCCATACGCCCAGACTTATCCGCCTCCGATACTTCCTCGGGAACACGCTGTGTCTGGTTCATTACTTTTTCCCCAAACTCCACCGGCAAATCATAGGCTCGCACGATAGACATAATGTCTACGCCGGGGTCATTCCTATGCCCCAGTATCTCGGTCACTTTGCCCTCCGGCTTATGTCTCTCATCTCCGTAAGACGTCAGTTCCACCACTACTTTATGCCCTGTGACTGCTCCTTTAGAACGTTCTTTCGGCACGAAAATGTCCATACCAATCTTATGATTATCAGGAATCACAAAACCGAAATTCTGCGACTGTTCATAAGTTCCCACAATCTGTTTCATGCCGCGCTCTAAAACTTTAACGACTGCCGCTTCCTGTCTCTTTCCTCTTACGCCCGGAAGGATCACTACCTGCACTCTGTCCATGTGAAAAGCGCCTCCGGTTTTATCCTCGGGGATATATAGATCTTCTTCCATTCCTTCGATTTCCACGAAACCAAATCCTTTGGCATGACTAATAAAGGTGCCTACCGTCTGATTAACATCCGGCTTCACATATTTACCCTGCTTTGTAACCTGTATCTTGCCCTCCGATAAAAGCGCCTGCAATACATTCCTGAACGCTTCCCTCTCTTCTCTCGATACCTGCATAAATGCCGCGAGTTCTTTCTCCTTCATTGGCACATACATATCGTCATCGATCAGCTCGCATATCAAATTTTTACGTCGTTCAAATTGTTCCTTCTCTTCTTGATTAATCATCATCTCTATACTCCGTTATTACTCCCGCATATACGCACACAAGGCAAGCCCGCCGGCTTGCCTTGTAAATTACAATTACAAATTGATATCGTTCGTTTAAAACAGATTCAGGTTCAGGACAATTACGAGCAACATAAATCCTACTGCCAGACCGGTCGTAATCTTCACCAGTTTACTCTCCATGGAACGACCTTTGTTCTTACCCCAATATGTCTCTGCCGCTCCGCTGACTGCTCCCAATCCTGCAGTCTTACCTTCCTGCATCAATACCAATACAACAAGCGCTATGCATACTATAATAAAAATAATTGTCAATATAATTCTGAGTGCTCCCATCCCTACACCTCCTAATATCAAGCAGACTTTATATTACCACAGATATCATGGATATGCAATAGTTAAAATGATGTTTTATCTCATAAGAAACGTTTCTATAATTCGAACATTGCAAATGCATTTTCCTTTACATGATATTCGCTGTAATACTTCATCAAATATGCCTTCATTTCCGTATGCCGCTCACCCATGTCCTCCATCATCGCCTGAAAATTATGCTCATCAACAGCACCTAACTCCGTCAGAAAACGATAATACCGCAAGTCGTCCCCGTACTCTTCCAAGACTACCTTCCAAGTCTCTTCCGTCTCCTGACCTTTGATATGCGCCAGAAGATACGCCTTTAATTTCTCCCGTATCCGCTCATCCAGACCGTAATCATGCATCAGACGTAACATTGCCAGCCTGACTTTCCCTCTTCTGCGCTGTTCCGTATAATAATCAAGATTATTGTCTTTGCTTCCGTAATCTTCTTCTCCGCAGAGCAGCATCTTTGAAAAGCCCTCTTCATCCCGGGTATTCATAATCGACTGCATTCTGCTGTCCCACTGAATAAGCCAGTCATCCGTACCCGCATTCTCGAAGTCAAAAAGATAGAATGCGTCCAGCCTGCTCATCACAGCCGCCAGAAGATACGCTATGTCCTCCGTCTTCTTCTCCCGCTCGTCTGCACGCTCGTCCACAATCTGTTCCAGACAGAAACATTCTTTAAAAATCCCCTGTCCGATTTCCATACGATGATAAGGCAGCACGATTTTGGATAACTTAGCACAGTACGCAAAAGCCCAGTCGTCTATTCTCACAACAGATTCCGGCAATGTAATCTCTCCCAGCATCTTATTGCTTAAGAACGCCTTTTTGTCGATATGCGTGACCGCGCATTCCTCAATCAGTGCCGGAATTATGAGTTGCGTATCCTTGCCGCGATAACCTGCTATCGCCGCCGCACCGCCTTCAATCCTATATTGCAGGGTACCATGCGGTGTATTCAGTTCCTTTAACTGCATTTTCATAATCCCATACCTATTTCTAATTCTTCTATCTGCTGCATTAAATCTCCGCCGCGTTCCGTCAGCATCAATTCTTCATTGTGGCGTTTATAATCTTCACATCCATACATACTGATAAACTTCGCACAATCCGCCTGCACGGTACATTCCGTCACGAGTATCAGCATCTCATTACCGCTGCCAAAGACATCTTCCACAAACCGGAACAGATAATGCAGTTTTACTTTCACCTTCTCCGTACTCTGCTTATACTCCGCCACTTTATCATCAAACCGCTCCTTGACTTTGTCAAAAGCAATCTGTGCATTTTCACTATTGTCGTTTCTTAGCTGTCTCTCGCATTCGGTAAGAAATCCGATAATAGATTTATTCTTACGTTTATCGTGCACCGACAAGGCGCCCGCCTTTTGCAGTGACTCCATCGCCGTCTGTCTGCCTTCAGTCTGTTTCTTAAGAAATGCTGACAAGTCGTCCACGCTGACACCCGACTGCGCTTTCGCTTTCAAAGCCTTAAGCGGATTCATCAGCTCACTTAACATTTCCGAGGTTCTCATATTCTCTTTGATATCCTGCTGCATTCTGTCAATCAACATACCCATCAGGGACAATCTCTCGTCAAAGTCCGCTTTGCGCGCCTTATCCTTAGCCTGCTCGCTGACGGTTCCCGCCAGAATCTCTTCCGTCTTATAATCATTCTTATATTTCTGGTACAAATCATAATATGCCGTAAACTCCTTGACAACACGTTCATTCCTTATATATTGCCCCACAAAGGATTCCTCCGCCGCAATACCTTCTTCTTCATAGAGCATGAGCATTTGCGACAAATCTTCCCAGCCTCTTGCCGTAATATAACTTCTGCCTCTCACCGTCGTTTCCACCTGATAGAAATCTTCCTTCTTCATATCAAGATAATTGAGGACTGCCGTGTGTATGCCGCGCTCTTTCGCATACTCTTTCCATGCCGCATAGTCAGCTTCCACTTCCAGAATCTTTAATCGGTCCATCGTCACTACATCAAATTCACGGACAGACTTATTATACTCCGGTGGATTGCCCGCTGTAACAATCACCCACCCTTCCGGCACCTGATGTCTGCCGAACGTTTTATATTGCAGAAATTGAAGCATGGACGGAGCAAGCGTCTCTGAAACGCAGTTGATTTCATCTAAGAAAAGGATTCCTTCCCTAATGCCGCTTCGCGCCATCACATCATAGACAGACGCTATAATTTCGCTCATAGTATACTCAGACACGTCATAGGACTTACCCTCGTATTCCTTGTGTACAATAAAGGGCAGTCCCAGCGCAGACTGTCTCGTGTGATGCGTCATAGAATAGGATACAAGAGCGATTCCAAGTTCCTGCGCAATCTGTTCCATAATCGCAGTCTTACCGATTCCCGGCGCGCCAAGTAAGAAAATCGGACGCTGTCTGACGATGGGAATGCGGTATTCGCCCTCTTCGTCTTTCTTCAGGTAAATCTTCACCGTATCTTTAATATAGTTCTTCGCTTCTTTAATATTCATATATCGTTACCTTGTCACTTTCATTCTTTCACATATCATTTCTTATCACCAGATTCTGGTTCTTCTATATCTTCTTCGTCCAGCACGAGTCTGATTGCCCACGGCGGCACCTTCGGCGCATTATCATCGTCATGCAGAAATACAAACGCCACATCATAGTCCGGCATCTGCTCAGGATAGATTCCATAACCGTCCGTAAAATAAATCATGCCTTTCAGATTGTCAAATTCATGTTCTTCCTGCAATTGCTCCACATAGGAAAACACCGGTCTAAAATCCGTGGAACCGAAGCCCGTCAGTCTGCCTTGTTCCATAAATAAATCAAAATCTTTCCGTCCCGTAATCTTCGTATCCTGTCTGACCTCGCTGTCACACTGTATGATATGCACGTTGATTTTATTAAAGAAATTCTCCTGCCCTTGCATGATATTATAAGTCTTGTTCAGAAATGCCTGAACGATTTCACCCCTGCACGACGCCGAAGTATCCAGTGCAATCACAAAATCCTTGATTTTATTGCTGTCTTTATACTCAAGCGGTTCCACAAGCGGCATATTACCGTAAGTATTCAGACCATAAGTATAATAAATATAGTCAAATTCGTCGTCATTCATCTGTATCGACTCACCCATGACCATGAATCTTCTCAAAAAATCGGTGTAATGATAGCGCTCCCTTGTCGCTTCCTTCAGATTCTGTTCCATGCTTTCAGCATTGTTTTTATCCTTACTGAAGCTCTTTAAATCGGCTTTGATACGCTCGCTTATTTTGCGCCACTGTTCCATGGACAACTCCAGTTCTTCTCTCTTGTCCCAGTAAATGTGCTCGTCATAATGGCTCAGTTTATACCATTCCGCTGATGCTTTGGCTGAAGGTTCCTCGATTCTAAAATATCTGTATATCTTCTCCGCCGTCAAGCCGCCTGCCTGTTTCTTCAATACATCCAGCCTGCTTCTTAAGATATCGTCCGTCGATAGACGCGTCAGAGGCAAATCCATATCCACAATCGTATGTTCCACTGCGATATCCGTTGCCATATCCCAGTACTGTCTATTCATCTTATCCGTCGTAAAGCCGTGATAAAAAATACAATGCAGCAGAGTATGCAGATAAAGCCGCGCCGCAAAGTTCTGCGACGCCTTATACTGTCCAAGCAGCCGCACGGGATCGTAATACAGTCTTTCCCCATCGTAAATATGGGTGCCCGTATGCTCCCTGCATTCCGGCTTCAGTTTAGATAACGCCACATCGAGAAAACGCATATTAATCAATATGCCGTCGTGTGCCAGCCTCATAATCTCTGCCGCTATATTCCGTATTTGAAGTTGTGTATCCTTATCCTTGTTACGGTCTTCGCCCATCATTATACTCCGGTATCATTGTCCGCCTTCTGTCCGCTGCACCGCCTTTTGGCATCTGTTCAAATTTCCTGCGCATTCTTCATGATATGCTGTTTATCCAACCAATAAATACGTTTTGATCAAATACAATATCAACAGATGCCCCGGATAGAACAGATAGAAAAACCACTTCGAGAAATTCTTTCCTCTCTCCACACGTTTTCCGTTATAGAATACGAGCACTGTCACAGCGGCCGCAATAATTCCCACTCCGGAAATCAGCGCGTGTACCGTTGTATACACCGTCCAGTCCCCTTGTGTGCTATACATATCATTCTGCACATTGAAAAACGCAAACATGATATAAACAATACCATATCCGAACGCCGTTTTCCTCGGATTCCCCTTGCCGTTATACACAAGTATCGTACAGAGCGGCGCAATAATCCCCCAATCACTCACAGCCGTCGCAAGCATCAGGATCATACACACAATTATCCTGAATAATGTATTCTCAATTTTCTCCATGGCAGTCAGAATCAGAAAGCAGCACTACATCGTAAAAATCATATTCAGATTACCGAAACGAAACGCCAGCGCATATGGTATCTGCGAAATGGCGGCAAATATGAAGAGCCTCATACCGTACTTCGACTTAGAACGTGTATGTTCATATCCCTCCACCAAAAAGAAGCACATGACCGGCGCTGTAAAATATCCGATATCTTCAAATACCTCACATAATATGGTCCCTGATGTGAGAAACACATGGGCGATATGATTGAGCAGCATAGTAAACATCGCTATATATTTGATCAGGTCGCGATTAAGAATTTTCATGTTTTTTTCCGATATCGCCTTAAGCTCCATTGGCTTTCCACACCGCCTCTTTGCAGACTTTATTGTCTTTATTGTCTTTTAAGTCTTCATAGTCCGGAACATTGAGATAGGCGATTAACATTTTAATCGCCCATCCATTCCGCCTGCCGTTCATCATATGTCCGCGTTTATTTCCATGCACTTATCGCATGTATATCAATTCATTGTAAGAACGGATTGTATTTCTTCTCATGTCCTATCGTAGTCATTTCGCCATGCCCCGGATAGACTTTCGTATCATCCGGCAGCTTAAAAAGCTTATCCTTGACTGATCTGGTCAGTGCGCTCATACTTCCCGTAGCTAAATCCGTCCTTCCGACCGATTCCATAAAAAGTGTGTCTCCCGCAACAAGCAAGCCCGATTCCTCGAAATAATAGCAACAACTACCGACCGTGTGTCCCGGTGTGGCAATCAGCTTACAGGTAATACCTGCTATGGTAATCTCCTCTCCGTCTCTTAAATAACGGTCCGGAATCACCGTATAAGGTCTTCCGACCTGATCCGATACGTTCGTCACCGCATCCTCACAGAGCGTTTTCTCCTCCTCGTAAGCATATAACGGCGCACCTGATAACTCCCGCAATTTATTGCTTCCCCAAATATGGTCGAAATGTGCGTGTGTGAGCAGGATTCCCTTTACATTCAGATTTTTTTCTCTGAGTGTTTCGTAAATATAATCTCCCTTATCCGCAGGATCAAAGAAAATCACATCGTTACTGCCCTCACGGTATACGAAGTAGCAATTTGTCTGGCAGATGCCAAGCATCAGTCTGCCTATCTTAATATCAGCCATATCTTCTCACCTCAACAATTATCCTTTATTCTCAGCTTTGGAAGAAATGCATATGCCGACAGCATCTCTTTCTCATCCTGTCGTTCTCTCTATGTCAATAACGCTTTCAATGGTTCTGATTTTATCAATAATACGCTGCAGTTCTTCCCTGCCGCCGATTTCAAAACTGACCATAATGGTTGCCGTTCCCTGCTTACTCACTCTTGTGTTAAGAGAAAGAATATCAATCTCTTTCTCTGTGAGCGCTCTGGAAATATCCGCAAGCAATCCGTTTCTGTTATTGGCAAAAATACTGATTTCTGCAAAGTATTTGCCCGACACTTCCTCCGTCTGCTGCCACTCGGCGTCAATCAGCCTGTTGCGGTCTATCTCCGGCAGGTTCATGATATTCAAGCAGTCCGTTCGGTGTATGGATATTCCTCTTCCTCTCGTCACAAATCCGACGATCTCATCACCGGGCACCGGACTGCAGCATTTAGAAAACCGTACCGCCACATCATGGATACCCTTCACAAGAATGCCGCTTGTTCCCTTCTGCATCCTGCCTCTGCTAAGCAAAGCATTTCCTTCTACTTCCGCCATCACTTCCGCATCAGTCATCTCTCTGCGATGGTCATGATCGTACATCTCCTGCATACGATTCAGAATCTGACCTTCCTTAAGTCCGCCGTGTCCGATTGCCGCAAGCACAGATTCCCAATCCTGAAAACCATACTTCTTCATAATGGCTTCCTGATATTTCGGTACCACTACCTCAAGCGCATTGATTGACTTTGCCTTACAATAATTAGCAATCAGTTCCTTGCCTTTGACAATATTATCGTCCTTGAGTTCATGCTTAAACCACTGATTAATCTTATTCTTTGCCTGCGTACTCTTTACCACGTTCAGCCAGTCCCGGCTCGGACCTTTGGAGTTCTGAGACGTCATAATTTCAACGCGGTCGCCGTTCTTAATCTCATAATCAATCGTTACGAGTTTGCCATTCACTCTGGCACCGATCATCCTGTTACCCACGGCGCTGTGAATGCTGTAAGCAAAATCTATTGTCGTGGATCCTGCCGGCAAGTTCTTCACATCACCCGTAGGCGTAAAACAATATACACTGTCCGAAAAGAGATTCAAATCGCTTTTCAGAAGATTCATGAATTCTTTATTGTCGGATAAATCCCTCTGCCACTCAAGAATCTGACGCAGCCATACGAGCTTCTCTTCTTCCTGCGTCTCCACTTTCTTACCGTCAGACGCTTCTTTATATTTCCAATGCGCGGCAATACCGTACTCCGCCGCCTTATGCATCTCATACGTCCTTATCTGAATCTCAAAGGGCTGACCTGTCGTACCAATCAGCGTCGTATGCAGGGACTGATACATATTTGCCTTCGGCATGGCAATATAATCCTTAAATCGTCCCGGAATCGGCTTATACATCTCATGAATCACACCCAGTGCCGCATAACAGTCCTTCACCGTATCCACGATGATACGCACTGCAAACAAATCATAAATCTGGTCTATGGTCTTGTTCTGGTTCTTCATTTTCTTGTAAATGCTGAAAAAATGTTTGATACGTCCGTCAATCTGCGATTTGATTCCCGCGCGCTCAATATGCTCGCTGACTTCATCAACAATCGTCTGGATATACTGCTCGCGTACACTTTTGCGAATCGCAATTTTATCTACCAGATCGTAATAAGCATCCGGCTCAAGATATTTTAAAGACAAATCGTCCAGCTCCACTTTAATCTTGGAGATACCAAGCCGCTGGGCAATCGGTGAATAGATGTCCAATGTTTCTCTGGCAATTTCCTGCTGTTTCTCCGGACGCATATGCTGAAGCGTCCGCATATTATGCAGTCTGTCCGCCAGTTTAATCAGTATGACACGGATATCTTTCGCCATGGCAAGGAACATCTTGCGCAGGTTCTCCGCCTGACGTTCCAGTTTCTCCGCATCCTTATCTCTATCGTTATGATTTTCTCCATGGAAATTCAGTTTTTCTAATTTCGTGACACCGTCTACCAGAAGCGCCACATCCGCGCCGAACTCTTCTTTGATCTGTTCATCGGTCATAATCGTATCTTCGACTACGTCATGCAGGAGTCCTGCCACGATCGTTTCTTTGTCAAGTTCCAAATCTGCCAGAATGATCGAGACATAAAGCGGATGGATAATATACGGTTCACCGGATTTGCGCACCTGATCCTTATGCGCTTCATACGCAGTTTGATATGCCTTCTCAATCAGAGATATATCGTCGGACGGATGATATTTGCGCACACGGTTAATAAGCTCCTCATATAATGCCTCAGGAGTCTGAAACTCTTCAATGGATTCAATTCGTCCGTCATCAATAATGACTTCTCTCTTTTCTTCTGTCGTCATAGCCTCACCAGCCGTATATTATGATTATGAATATAATACCGTTATTCCTTATTATAATCGCAAATCATATGCAAGTCAAAATATTCTTGCAGTATATACTATTTATTCCGCCGTTTATGACATTATATTCCTCCGTTACACTTCATGAAACTCTCGGAAATGCGATTAAAAACGGGCTGTACGCCACTTTGTGTGCGACAGCCCGTTTAAATTTATAGCTATTTCATTTATATTCTGGCATTCCCGCTCGCATAGCCAAACTTAACGCCACTTGTTTTATCTATGCGCTTATTACATCATGCCCATTCCGGCGCCTCCTGCCGGCATCGGCGGTTCGGGCTCTTTGATATTAGCCACTACAGATTCTGTCGTGAGCAGTGTAGATGCCACGCTCGTCGCATTCTGTAATGCACTTCTTGTCACTTTGGCAGGATCAAGAATGCCTGCGTCCACCATATTGACATACTCTTCTTTCAAAGCGTCGAAGCCGATACCAACCTCGGATTCTCTCACTTTATTAATGATGACAGAGCCTTCCAGACCTGCATTCGCCGCAATATGGTATAACGGAGCTTCAAGCGCTTTCAATACAATCTGAGCGCCTGTCTTCTCGTCGCCTTCCAATGTATCTGCAAGCTTTGTCACTTCCTTGGATGCGTGAATGTATGCGGAACCACCGCCGGAAATAATACCCTCTTCTACAGCCGCTCTGGTCGCTGCCAACGCATCTTCCAGACGAAGCTTCGCCTCTTTCATCTCTGTCTCTGTCGCCGCACCTACACGGATGACTGCAACGCCGCCTGCCAGCTTGGCAAGACGCTCCTGCAGTTTCTCCTTATCAAAATCAGATGTCGTCTCTTCAATCTGCTTCTTAATCTGACCGATTCTCGCCTGAATCGCTTCTTTGTCGCCCTCGCCATCTACGATAACCGTATTCTCTTTCTGAACCTTCACGGATTTCGCACGACCAAGCTGATCCATCGTAGCATCCTTTAATTCCAGACCAAGTTCGGAACTGATTACCTGACCGCCTGTCAGAATCGCAATATCTTCGAGCATAGCTTTTCTTCTGTCACCATAGCCGGGAGCCTTAACCGCTACTACGTTGAACGTGCCACGCAGCTTGTTAACGATGAGTGTTGTAAGAGCCTCGCCCTCTACGTCCTCAGCAATGATAAGCAGCTTAGCGCCGGACTGTACAATCTGCTCCAGAATCGGAAGAATTTCCTGAATATTGGAAAGCTTCTTATCTGTGATCAGGATATACGGATTGTCAAGAACCGCCTCCATCTTATCCATATCTGTCGCCATATATGCGGAAATATATCCTCTGTCGAACTGCATACCTTCTACCAAATCAAGTTCTGTCAGCATGGTTTTGCTTTCTTCGATTGTAATAACACCGTCTCCGGACACTTTCTCCATAGCGTCCGCTACCAGCTGGCCGACTTCCTCATCACCGGAAGAAACAGCCGCAACCCTTGCGATATGTTCTTTACCTTTTACTTTAGAGCTCATCTTTGCGATTGCTTCCACAGCGCAGTCCGTAGCTTTCTTCATACCTTTTCTCAGGATAATCGGGTTTGCGCCTGCCGCCAAGTTCTTCATACCGGCATTGACCATCGCCTGTGCCAATACGGTAGCCGTTGTCGTACCGTCGCCTGCCACATCGTTTGTCTTGGTTGCCACTTCCTTGACAAGCTGTGCGCCCATATTCTCAAAAGCGTCTGCCAGTTCAATCTCTTTGGCGATCGTAACACCGTCGTTTGTGATGAGCGGAGCGCCGTAAGATTTATCCAATACTACGTTTCTTCCTTTCGGTCCCAATGTCACTCTGACCGTATTTGTCAACTGATTCACGCCTGATTCCAAAGCCGCTCTGGCTTCTGCACCATATTTAATTTCCTTTGCCATGATTATGTCCTCCTAGTTGGATTAAGTTCACTCACTTAATGATTTTTGATTTACAAATTTACTGGATGATTGCAAGAATATCACTCTGCTTTACAATAATATATTCTTCTTCGTCCAGCTTTACATCTGTTCCCGCATATTTGGAGTAGATTACCTGATCGCCTGCCTTAACCTCCATCTTCACTTCCTTACCGTCTATCACTCCGCCCGGTCCGACTGCAACTACTTCTGCCTGCTGCGGTTTCTCTTTGCTCTGTCCCGGCAATACAATACCGGATTTGGTTGTCTCTTCTGCAACTAACTGTTTCAATACAACTCTGTCGCCAAGTGGTGTTAATTTCATGTTCGCTGCCTCCTTAAGCTATCTTTGCTTTTATATTATTAGCACTCATTTGTATCGAGTGCTAATTACTAAACCATATATTATCTTTATATGCATGTGTTTGCAAACCGATTTACATCGATATATATTGTATTTTCTTTTCTTTACTATTTATATCTCTATTTTACTAGTTTTTCCTCGTTTTTATCCATATAAAGGGATTTAATTTTTATTTAATATTTCTAAAAAGAAAGACAGCATTTTCTTCAAATGCTGTCTTTCCGTATGTATATTTTATGATGTACTTGTCTGTTCTGTAAAGATCAGGATCACGTTCAGATTCCATGTTCAAGACGTTCCCGATATCCCGGTGCATTTTTGATTTCAAATTTGTTGTTGAACATCTCATACTCCGCATCCGGCAGTATATCCTGAATCTGCTCTTCCACATTGGTCTTATAAACGACACCGCACGCTACGGAAGGCGCCAGAATCGCGTCTTCATAATTCAGACACGCTTCTTGTACATTCGCGCAGTACGCCTCTGCTTCTCCGTCTTCCGCCATCGGAATCAGCGTAATAAATACGTCTCCGTCCACACGTCCGATAATATAATCCGGTTTTGCTTCCTTCTTCAAAATATCCGCAATGGTCTTAATCAGTCTGTCGCTCTCTTCATCACCGAAGTGATCGTTGACGAACTTCCAATCATTAATATTGACATTTACCACAGCCACCGGAACTACCTCGGAACGATCTATCACCTCCATACGCTCCTCGAAATAATGCTTATGATAAACACCGGTAAGCACGTCCTCTTTTTCACCTTTGGCAGTCTGCACATGCTTCACGCCGACTTTTTCCTCCAGTTCATCCATGTAAATGGCAGATTCCATGTGAAGATATGCTTCTTCTCCCCATTGCGAAAGCATACTGGCAAACCCGTCTAACATCTTTTCTACCGATTCACGCTTATCCGACGGCACCTTGTCCGTCTCTGCATACAAATGTGCAATCGTTCTCCCGTAAACCCTTACTTTACGTCCCGGCTCTCCCACTACATCCGGCGTAAACCTAGCAAAGCCGCCGACTGAAACTACTTTCTCGCCATGTCTCTCCGTAATCAGTATCGCTACGTCCGCCACGGCGCAAAGCGCCTTGCAGTATTCCGTCAGCGTATCAAGAGAAAACAAATTATCAAGCGCATAATTTCTGATGTTTGCCTTGATTCTCTTCTCAAAAGGAATTGCCTTATAATCCATGATCGTATCCTCTCTTATTTCAATACATTTTTGTTCTGCTTTACTAACAGTTCAAAGAAATCTTCCACCGGCATAGGCTTCGCATAATAATATCCCTGCACCTGATCGCAGCCGATACTCTTTAACAATTCTACCTGTTCACGCGTCTCCACCCCTTCGGCGAGAAGACCAAGACCCAGTTTATTCGCCATGGAGACCACCTGTTCAAGTATCAGTCTCCCCTTGTCAGACACCATCATATTTTCAATAAACTTTTTATCCAGTTTAATCACGTCGAACGGTGTCTCAAGAAGAATATTTAAGGAGGAATAACCGCTTCCGAAATCATCCATCAGCAGCGTATATCCTTCCTCTTTCAACTGGAATGCTTTCATACTCACCCGATGATCGTCCACAGTTTCCGTAATCTCTAATTCCAGCAGTTCTCTCGGAATATCATAATCACTAATCAGACCGGCAAGTACATGAATACATTCATCATCACGTAAATGCACCCTCGAAACATTAACTGAAACCGGACAACTATCTATCCCTTCGCCTCCGCATCTCCTGATAAAACGGCATGCTTCTTCCCATATGTAATAATCGACTTGTCTGATAAAACCATTTTCTTCAATAATGGGAATAAACTGGTCCGGATAAACCATGCCTCTCTCCGGATGTTTCCATCTGACTAACGCTTCTGCGCCGATAATTTCATTCTTTGCAATACTGTATTTCGGCTGAAGATACATTTGAAACTGACGTTCCGTAATTGCCGCCTGCATGTTTTCTTCAATGAACTTTCTATTGTACAAAGATTCCTTGAACTGTTCCTTATAGAATACAATATTTCCCAGTATATTATTTTTGGCTGCTTTCCTCGCCATCGTAGCGCGGTCACCCATCTGGCGCTGCTCCATACTCTTGTCTTCAACCGCATAGATGCCATAGGCCATCTGTAGTTTTACATTTTTGAAATTATTGATCCGGGAATCCAGCGTCTGAACAAACTCAACCAATTCTTCTTCTGCACCGTACTCCATCACTACCATAAAAATGTCGCTGCTGAGTTTAATATGGAACTGTTCCTCTGTACACATTTCGTCGAGCTGTTTTGATATAAAATCTAATATTTCATCACCAAACTTCTCTCCGTATAAATCATTGATAATCTTAAACTTCCATATATCAAACTGGATAAAACCGATATTCTTCTCCGTGGAAAACAACAGATTATTGACATTTCTCCTGAAGTAGCGCATTCCGCTGATGTTTTTTAGGACAACCTGCATTTCATCATTCTGCGGAATATCTTCCAAATTAATACTGCTCTCGGTTATATCTCTAAAATAGTCTGCCAGCATTTCTTCCAGTATCTCAATACTGTTGTTAATTGCCCGCGGACATTTCTGCAATATCAATCCTTCTTTGCGGACAATCGCCATCTGATCAGGCTTCGAGATATCCTGACCGAGAATATCCCGGCAATTTGTCTGTCCGCCCATTCTCTCCGTGAAACGGCGGATAAATTCCTCTGTTTTCTTATTACCATAGATTTCCCGCTCCCAGTCCTGCGAATCATAAAACCCAAGTGCCATTCCAAGTACCAAAAGCGCTGCCGTAATGCATCCGCAAGTACCACCCTGCCGCATCCCGCCGCCAAAACAAGTACTGATTTTGAACGCTGTCTTTAAATCCAACCCGAAATCAGCCGCAAATGCACCGAACAATGCCTGTGAACAATGATACTGCTGGTGCAAAAGCTGTTTTGCCTTCTCTTTGTGTGTCATACCTTACCTCATTTCCGCACCCGGTAATGCTGATTCTTTATCTCCCTTCGTTTTAACTATTCATGTATGTAATGAACATATTCCGAAACTCATAATCATATTCTAACAAATAATAGAATTGTTGTGAAGGTTAAAATACTGTCCGCCTTCATTTTGCATCTCCATTTACTGCGCCCATGAAAGCGCCTCTTCCAAACTCTCTGCGCCGAGAATGTTAAGCATAAATTCCGTGTGGCTTTCCGCTTCGTCTGTGTCAATATATTTAAATGTGTCAAATATATATTTAGGCGTCTGATCAAAATCATAAATTCCGAAAGCAAGTCCCTGTCTGACCTCTTCCATCGCGTCAGTCTGCCTGTTCATGATAAACGCGTCAATATACGGATTTGCCTCAATAATATAATAACAATATGCAAATGCCGCCGCCTGCAGTTTCTCCCCGGACGCTGAAGAAAAGCCGAGTTCCGTGACCATGATACTGCGGACTTCCCCGCTCCGGTCGAGATATTCTTCTTTTTTCAGAACATCCGTGACCGTACTTAAATTCATCAGTGTAAGCGTCGGCGCATTTTCCGTCTTGTCATAAGTCTCCGTCCAGTAATTCACTCTCGTAAGCGGATTGGGATACGGATGAATCGCCAGCCCCCAGTCATAATTACCTTTCTGACGCGCAATATCATTGATTGATTCAAGAAGATCTTTGGCGTTAAAGTGGTCCTTATTATCGCCTCCGTTGTTATTCCAGTCATGATCTATACTGAAATAAACATTGGCATCCGCATAGTTGCTCTTCGCCGCATTATAGAAAATACGCATCGCTTTCTCAAACTCGGCAGCATATAAATCTATATCGTCCGTATCCATATAGTTCCATATTTTGTACTGATTGATTTCGTTGGCAATCACCCAGTTTGAAACAAGACCATACTCTTTGCCGCAGTAGCGCTCCGTTAAAAAGCTCGCAATCGCCTCCAAGTACATACATCCTTCTTCATCCGCCGTATTAAAGGCATAATAGTACGCATTGACTTCTTGGTTTCTTGCCAGCGGATGAATCAGTTCCGGGTAATCGTCGTTCCAGTCGTTTAAGACGATCGCCGTGGAATTCATACCGCTGTCCGTCAGATACTTAAACAGATTGTCATACCCCGTAATACTTGCGCCGTTAAACTTGTATTCCTTCCCCTTATATTCATATATAATAGTCGGGAGATCCGGATTCGATGTCTCTCCCATGATATGAGAAAGCGGAATGTTATAAATAGCATACTTGACATCCAGATCAGTCAAAAGCGGCGTGTGCAGCATTTGCGGATCTAATAAGAGTCCTTTCTTGGACTCCGGCTCAGGAGCACTGACGGAACCGTCAGCCAGCATTTCCGGATTACCGATACAGATACTCTTGGCAATCGGAACATACTTTCCGTCCAAAAGCAACGCCGGGACAAACTGCTGAAAAAGCTGTCCCCTCTCATATGTCCATTCCAGTTCACAATCCTTCGCCTTCTGCGTACTTGCAATCGGCTCTCTGTCCACATCCTCAAATACACATTTTTCATAAAGTTCAAACGCAAACAAATAAATCATGGAGTCGTCACTCTTCGGAATGTCAGGCATGCTCAGTGTAAATTTGACGGTTACCTTATCTTCCGCCAGAAAGCACCCCGTCGTACTGCCATATGAGGCGAGCTGCCTGCCGGATAAACTAACTCTTCCTTCCGTCAGTTCATCTTCTATCCTTCTTTCTTCCTGCAAAGGATTCTCCGCAGTAACGGGTGATATCTTGCCGCAGCCGGATGGAAAAAACATGATACCCAAAACCAGAATGATGACTAATACAAATATACTTCGATAAGTTGTTTTCTTTCTTCCGGTACTCAAGAGTCTTCTTCCTCCTGCTGTTCGTAATAGATAACCTCAATGGCTATCCGAGGCGGCGTATCCTTATCAATCGGAATCTGGATATCGCCGGATCTCAATCGGGTAAGCAGCTGCAAATACTCGTTTGTCGTGGCAGTCTGGAAACGCCATGCAGTTCCCTGCACAGGCAGACTGACACATTTTTCTTTCGCACCATAAGAAACCGCTTGTCCGCCAAGCTTGTCCGGCCATTTCTTGCCGCTTGCAAAGAATTCGTCCAGCGCAACGATAACAGACGCGTCAATGCCCTTGGTTGCCGAAGTCAGAAACCGCTCGGAGATTCCGCTCTGATCTGCATCTACCCCAATCAGCTTACCGTCATATTCTTCCGCGGAAAGTAAAACGGACTGATACAGCGATCCGCCACAGGCAAAAATAATCTCTGTCCCTGTCTGATACCACTCAGCCGACACTTCTTCCACATGCTTATCCGGTGAAAAAGTGTCCGCATACCAATATTCCACCGAAACCTCTTCGTCATCTTCCAGTAAAGCGGCGGCGTCATCTATCCCCTGAAGATAGCCGTGTCCGTAGCCTTTCACTGCCGGAAGCGGTTCGCCTCCGATAAAGCCGAATTTTCGATATCCTTCTACAACCGCCATATATCCTACCAGATATCCGGCTTCTTCCTCCCTGTATGTCATACAGTGCACATTCGGGGCAATCGTAACCTCTTCATCCGCAGAGTCTCTCGGCACCCCGTCCAACAAAAGAAAATAAATGTCTTCATAATCATCCTGTAATTCGCCCACTGCCTGCTCAAAATGAGAACCAACGCAGACAATCAACTCCGCATTATCCTGAATAGCTGCTAATACAGTATCTCTATATGCTTCCGGCGCATCTGTCTGTGTACTATAGCTTGAATAGAATACACCCGCGCCATCGGAATAAGTCTGTATGCCCTTCAGAGCCGCCTGATTAAAGCCGCTGTCCATCACCGAGCTGACATCCGTGACGAGCGCAATCCGCACGCCGGACTTCCGATTCTCCCCGGAGTTCTCCTCATTCTCCGGCGCCGGTGCATCGGAAGGAACGTTTTCATCCGCCTCCTGTTCACCCTGCTGTGTATGATCTGCTTCCTCCGCCGGCGCCGTCCGGGCGCTGCATGCGGAAACCATAAAGATAAGCATAGTAATCAACATTATAATTTTCTTTTTCATCTATTACCGTTCCTTTACTTTTCTTGTCTACTGTTCATAAACGATACTCCATTGTAAGTATATAACTAATGCTCATATTTCGCAAATATTCTGACAAATAAAATTTCACAAAAAATTCAGAAAAATTTCAGCAAGTTAAGCCCTCTTCATAGGTTCCCATTCAAAAAAACCCCGCACAATCTACGGACGGACCATAGATCAATACGGGGTTCCTTCTAATCTTCTTCTATCCTATTTAATTCTGACCGTCACAACTTCATAAGGCTTTAACACAATATCAACAATATTTCCTTCTACAGTTGTCTCATATTCTGTCTCTTCCAGTAAGTTGCAGACATATGCCTTCTTGAAATCCGCATGGACCGTTAACTTTGTCTTCGTATAAGCATTCTCGGACTCGTACAGCCTGACAATCGTTCCGTCCCCATCCTCCGCTTGCTTAATCGTCTCCAGTATCACATTCTCATGGTCCACGGATGCAAATGAATACTCTGCTCCTGCCGCAGTCTTCATCTGTGTGATAAGCGGCTGATTTAATTTGTATGCCTCCGTCACCGTACCTGCGGCACGCCATCCTTCTGCGTGAGGATAGAGCGCATAAGTAAATACATGCTCTTCCTGATCCGAAACCGGATTAGGCTCAATGCCGGATTTGATCAACGTCAGCGCAATCTCGGAGTCTTTCACGGAGTGCCCGTACTTACAGTCATTTAACAAAGATACGCCGTAATGCCCTTCGGAAAGATCCATCCATTTCTGACCGCAGCTCTCGAACCGCGCCACATCCCAACTCGTATTGCGGTGTGTCTTACGCGTCAGATTGCCGAACTGCACATCGAAAGCCGCCTCGTCCGTATGCACCGCCACCGGGAAATGCACCTTCAATAATGTCTGATGCTCTTTCCAGTCCACATAGGTTACAAATTCTATCCTGCGGCTGTCGGCATAGAACAGAATCTTCTGCTTAATCGTTGAATTAGATTCTTTTCTTGTGATTTCAAGCGCCGCCCTGACAGGACCCATTTCCGTCCACTCCATCCGCTCCACATTGTCGATATCCCAATATTTCTCAGTATAGTAAATATCAATGTCCCAATTGTCATAGTAGATGGGCTTATCTTCATACATGCGCATAAGATTCGCACGCTTACCGGACTGTATCACTTCCCTGTCGTTATCTTTATCATAGATGCTCGTAAACATCCCTTGTTCGTCTAATTTCACTTTATAGAACGGGGTTTCTAACTCATAATCACCGGACAGTGTAAACGGTGCGGACGTCCTGTCTTCCTTCACTGCTTTACCTGTCTTTGCCGCTTTGTATGATTTATATCCTTTAGAGGGCAGACCGGTCACATATGCAATGTTTCCATCTTTCGTCTTCTGAACAGGATAGAGCGCACCCTCCTCGTCCGTAAGCGCTTCCGCATCGAAATCTCCGAGACAGACAACATCGTCTCTTGTCCTGCCAACCGTATTAAATACAGTCACAGCGTCGCCGTCGCCCGCTATCGCTTTCTTTCGTTCCTCTGACATCGCCTCTGTTTGTAACGCAAGCTGTTCATACTCCTTCTTCGTCACCTCATACACTTCATGAATCGCAGAACCGGGAAGAATATCATGGAATTGATTGAGCAGTACCGTCTTCCACATGGCATCAAGTTCCTCCCTCGGATATGGCATTCTATGCGACGCCAGCACAGACAGAAGCTCCAGATCCATCAATCCAAATTCGGCCTTACGGTTTCCGCGTTTATTGCGTGCCATAGAAGTAAGCGTTCCTCTGTGATATTCAAAGTAAAATTCTCCTTCCCAGACAGGAAGCCGCTTGTTGTCTTCAACCCTGTCCTTTAATTCGTCAAAAAAGGTCCTTGCAAATTCCTGACGCACCGTGGGAATTCCTCTTACTCCCTTTTCCATACGCACGGAAGTCTCTAACATCTCTCTTGTCGGTCCGCCGCCGCCGTCGCCATAACCATAGGAAATCAAAATATCATTGTTGATATCCTTGTTCTGGTAACGCTGCCAGCCGCCCAGAATGGCGTCCGGATGAAGCATACCGTTGTATGTCGTGAAGAAATTAGATACAGGCTGTTCTACCCCAAGTGTCGTAATCAGGTGCGTCAATACTTCCGAACCGTCGATTCCACGCCAGATCATCGTATCATAGGGCACCTTATTAAACTGGTTCCATGCAAGCTTGGTCGTCATAAAGTAGTCAATCCCGCACTTACGCATAATCTGCGGCAGCGCACCCGAATAACCGAATACATCGGGAAGCCATAAGATTCTGTTGTCTACGCCGAATTCTTCTTTGAAAAAGCGCTTGCCATGCATAAACTGACGAACCAAAGACTCTCCGGATGTCAAATTGCAGTCTGCTTCCACCCACATCCCGCCTTCCGGCTCCCAGCGTTTCTCTTTGACGCGCTCCTTCACTCTCTCATACAGTTCCGGGTAGCGTTCTTTGAGGAACATATATAACTGCGGCTGACTGGACATAAACTTATACCCCGGATATTCCTCCATCAGCTTTAAGACTGTGGCAAAACTGCGGCCGACCTTCTCTCTCGTCTGTTCTACCGTCCACCACCACGCCACGTCAATATGCGTATGCCCGATGCAGGTTGCTATGACGTCTTTATAACCTGCCAAATCCGAGTAAAGCGTCTTTTCGAGGTAATCGGAAGCATGCTTAAGAGTACGATAGAAATCTTCCGAATAGGGTGTGCGCAAATCAAGAAAGTTCACGGCTGTATTTAAGATTTCTTCAATTTCCTTCCGGTTCCTGTCATCCTCCTCCATACGCCCGAATGACGCAAGTGGCACCCACAAATCATAATAAAGCTTCTCAATATCCGCATCAATCTCCTGCATTTCCACAAGCAGATTGAATTCCGTATGCAGCGTTCCGGTATATGACTGCAGGTCTATTTCCAGTTCATCGCCTGCCACTGCCGCAGGGCGCAGGAAAACTTCTCTGTGGTTCATATCAATTCCTTGTACCGCTTCACCGTTCACGAAGAGAAGAAACTGCGGATTCTTGCCGTCATCCCACTCATCAATCTGGGTAGACACATGCAGCCACATACGTTTGCCATCAAGTTCCTTTGGCACCTTCCACATCGTCCTAAACCAGTAGTGGCGGTCTTTGCCGTACCAATGCATCTTCCTGCAGTCAAATTTCTCCCACGGCGTACTGTCAGAACGCGCGTCCTCAGGATGTATATAGTTACCTTCTTTATATTCCCAATCCTCCACCGGGAATCTCTGCTTAATCTTTAATTTTTTTAGCTCATCACAAATCACATTGACTCTCTTATCCAAAAAATGCATCTTTTTCTCTCCTTATTATGCCATATGCTTATGTTCTGTTTCTTTCCCGCAGACAGTCCGCATACCAGAACACGATTTCCGCGATATGGTGCAGATCACCCTCGCGGCTCGTCTGTCTCCACTGTTTCTTATAATCCATGAACCAAGATTCCAATCTTCCGGCAAGACAGAATGCTTCCTCTTTATCCCATGTCCCGCCGCTCTCTTTCACATACATAAAGACGCCTATCGTATTCCAGATGCCGATGGCTTCCGCAACGAGGTCAAGCGCTCCTATCAGAGGTCTGGATTCTTCCTTCATATGCACTGCCGTCTCTTTGAGCTGTCGCAGAAGAACACGCAGCTTCTTATCCGCCTGAACAGCGTCCTGCGTCCGTCCTAACGACTCCGGCAGGCTAAACTCCTTCTCACCGCGGTACAGCACCTGCTTCTCATAGTAAGTAACGGCTGTCCACCAGTCAAACAATGAATGTTCCATCAACTGCGCCATAAGACCCACGACCTTTTCTGAGTTGTCTCCGTACTCGAGAAGCGATATCTGACGATTGATCTCCTCAAACCCGATTTCCTCGTGGTTCCACGAGAAAGCGGCTCCATATATCATTCCCGGCACCGAAAACATCGGATCATTGACATGACCGAAGTCTCCCCAGTCCGTGTTCAGAATGCCCTCCGCTTCATATTTCTGTCCGTATGCGCACATCCTCGTGATGTTCTTGTAGGAATTCTCTATCATGTTCATCCACTGGTTCCAGCCGCATACGCCGGGGCACAAGTACTGTTTTGCCCCTGCCTTCGCCATTGCACGGCATTCATCCTCGCGCTGGTCAGGTGCATATCCCCATGTAAGACATAATGTATTCTCCGGTAGTTTCTTAATATACTCCGGATTGCCGCAGATAATATCTCCGAAGAACATCGGCTGCTTTCCAAGTCCCACCAAGAAATCGCACAGTTCTTTCACAAAAGCGATGTACATACTCGAACTGCTTTCACGTTCCGCTGTCTCCTTAGATTTCTCGCTCCCCAGATCAAACGTCTCGTCCGCACAGATATTAAACTTGTCGGAAGAAAATAACGCCCCGTACTCGGCGATCATCTCCTTGACCAGCGTGGACGCACGCTCGTCTGTCGGATTAAGCGTATGATGATTCATCCGGTCATTAAATGAAAAAGGCGCCGTCCAGGAATCTCTGCGCTCACACAGTTCTCCGTAACTTCTGGTCGAAAGCAGCGTATATAAGTGCCCGAAGCTTGCCATCGCCGGAACCAGTTCCACGTGACGCTTACGGCAATATTCATCCAGTTCCAGTATTTCCTGTGCTGTAAGCGGCGTCTCGTCTCGCCACATTTCCGTCAGATTGCGGAACAAATAGGTATGTTCAATATAAAGCTGAAATTGATTGATTTTGTATCGACTGATTTGGTCAATCATTTTTTTGAGTGAGGATAACGTCAGTACACGCCCTCTCGTCTCATCGAAAAAATATCCCCGATGCATCACGTCCGGCACATCCTCTATCTCCATGCAGGGAATCATACCACCGTACTGCGCCGCAAGCTGGCACAGCGTCTGAACCCCGTAAAGCACCGCCGCACCGTCGCCGCCTGCAATCACAATTCCATCTTCCGTCACATTTAGAGAATACTCCTGTTCGTGAAATTCCGGACGCACAGTAAGGTAAATATCTCCGGTCCTGCTCTTCCCTTTGATAAATTTACACTCTATTCCCGTACTTTTCTTCAGGCTTTCCTGCAATATACCCGCATAAGCTGCGCCGTTTTCACGAATTGACTCATCAATGACAACCACACTTTTAAAACCAAGTTCATAAAACCCCTGCAGCTCCCTAATTTTCTTTGGTCTGGGTAATAGTTTCATATCGTTCTCCCTTCGCTCCGTTTATGCCGCAGCAGCCCTTATTCCATTGCTTCCATCAAACGGTCCACCGTCGTAAACGCCAGTCCGGTCACTGTGTCCGCACATCCGTAGTAGATTGCGATTCTTCCTGTCGCCGCATCGGTCAATGCCGCACAAGGAAAAACTACATTGGGCACATCTCCGACACACTCATACAATTCGTGCGGCGCCAAAATATAATTTCTTGTTCTCTTAATTACTTTCCAAGGCTCTTCCAAATCAAGCAGCGCACAGCCGGCACGATAGACAAAACCATTACATGTATTGATAACGCCATGATAAATTAAGAGCCACCCTTCATCCGTCTCGATCGGCACACATCCGGCGCCGATTTTCGTGCACTGCCATGCCGAATAATCGCCTTTCACGGCACCCATAACATACCGATGGCATCCCCAATATTTCATGTCAGGGCTCTCGCTTAAAAAGATATCGCCGAACGGCGTATGCCCGTTATCACTCGGACGGCTGAGTAAATAGTATTTGCCTCCGATTTTGCGCGGAAACAGAACACCGTTTCTGTTAAACGGCAGAAACGCATTTTCAAGCTGATAGAAAGTCTCGAAATCAAACGTATATCCGATTCCAATCGTCGGATATTCATGGTAACCGTTACACCATGTCACATAGTATCTGTCTTCCAAGAAGCAGACTCTCGGGTCATATCGGAAGTCTCTCTTCGCAATCTCCGGATGCGCCCCCTGAAATACAATCGGTTCATCCGCAATATCCCAATGGATACCGTCGTTGCTGAATCCCGTAAAAATATCCATGCTGATAGACTTACTGTCGCACCTGAACACACCTGCATACCCGTCCTTAAACGGAACGACCGCGCTGTTAAAAATGCTGTTTGAATTCTTCGTCGCGAATCTCTCTATAATCGGATTCGCATCATAACGCCACACCGGCATCCGTTCTTCCTTCGCCGCATCCTGCCACGGCATATTCGGTAAATCCTTTCCGATAATCTTTGCCATCTTTCTACCTCCTTGTACTGTTTTCGTCTTCTTTCCGCCTCGAATCGTTCTTACCGCTTCGAATTGCTCTTTCTGCTTCAAATTGCTCTTTCTGTTTTGAAGTATTCTTTCTATTCCGGATCATTCTTCCGTTCTGTATCCTCACCGCTTACTCCCATTCGCATTTTAAGCGGTGAAATCTTATAATAATTATGGAAGTGCTGATAGAAATAATTCATATTGGTATATCCGACTTCATCCGCAACTTCCGTTATCTTATCATCTGTTTCCATAATACGGCTGCGCGCCACATGCATACGGTACATCATGAGGTATTCCGTAAATTTCATACCTGTTTCTTTGATAAATATCTGCCCGAGATAAGTCGGGTTCATCCGGAAACGGTCTGCAATACTTTTAAGAGAAATGTGCTGCCCGTATTCCATCGCGACAATCATCACTATCTTACGGATCAACGGCGACAGCTCCGGATATGGACGCTTCAGAATCGGGTCGCACTCTTCGCCAATTTCCTCCGGCACCGTTCCATGGAGTTTTTCCACAATAATCTGTTTGACCCTTTGCAATAGTTTACCCCCGTCAATGGGTTTTAACAAATAGTCCAACGCTCCGCAGCGAAGTGCCTCGCAAGCATAAGTGAACTCATCATAACCGCTCATCATAATATAATTGGAACGCACTCCCATCTCACCCAGACGGGTAATCAGCTCATACCCGTACTCGTTGCCGATGCATACGTCCATCAGGCAGATATCCGGTTTCCAGTCCACCACATGGGAAATCACCTCGAAGCTGCTCTTCGCAGTCCTGATCCGGTCAAATCCCAGCGCCTTCCAATCTAATAATCTGCTGATTCCTTCCAAAATAGCCGACTCGTCATCCACTATCATCAGTGTGTACATCTCTCATCCTTTCCGGAGCCGATGCTCCGTCACCCTCCGGTAGAAATATGGAAATGCGAAATCCGCCTTCCGCATTGTTATCCACATCCATCCGAAATCTGCTGCCGTAGAAATAATTCAGCCGCATATATACATTGCGCAGACCGATATCGCCCTCCGCCTCGTCATTTCCTTCCATCATGTTACGCCGGATATCCTTAAGTCTCGACGGTTCCGCGCCGCTTCCGTTATCACTGATCAGGATTTCGGCGCCGTTCTCCTTCGCACATCCGCTCACAATCAGCAGATTATAGTCGCTTTCCTGATGGAATCCGTGAGCAAAAAAGTTCTCTGCCAAAGGCTGCATCCAGAAATTAACCGTAGGAATTTCCCCGATTTCATCTTCCAATTCCATTTGATATACAAAGCTGTCACCGAAACGTAATAACATGATCTTGAGGTACATCTCAAGCGAGGCAAATTCTTCCTTTAGAGTAATAGAATCCGCCTTCCGGACTCTCCCACGATATAATGAACCGAGCATGAAAATCGCATCCGCCATTTCTCTGTCTCCGTTTATCAGCGCCTTCGATTGAAGCATCTCCAGCGAATTGTACAGAAAATGCGGATTAATCTGATGCTGAAGGGCGCGCATCTGGCTCTCCTGTTCTTTCAGCTTTAAGATATATTCCGTCTCAATATATCCTTTCAGCTTCATCCCTACATCTTTCAATGTTTCTGCAATAATCAGGTATTCATTCTGCCTGTGTCTGACCGGCAGCGTAAGTTCCTGCATCCGGTTAAAATCGCCGTGTTCCATCGACGAAAGCATATCCATGATCAGTGCCATGAACGCCGCATCTGATTGGATTCCGGCATAGTAACAGGCCAGCACGCCAAGCGCCACCAACACAAAAGCTGCCACCATGACGGATACCGTATAACGGTTATCATACAGAGTCGAACCGATATCTTTCATTACAAAGAAACAATAACCGTTTTCCTCAGAAATTTGCTTGACAAAAAACACCGGCATTCCGCTTTTCGCAAAAAGCCACCCCGACTGCCGCTCTTCTTGCCGCAATTTATGGAGCCATTGAGCATAGGTCCCGGTCATTCCCTTATCCAGCAAAACGGTGCCTTCTTTGTTCGTAATCGCCCACTGTGCCGGAACGGTCTTTTCTCCGTATATATCCTGACTGTTCACCCAGAAATTCAATCTGCCCAGCGTCTGTTCCATATGTTCAGGATTCCGAATCGGACAAGCAGCCACCATAATATCTCCGTAACCATACTTCGCCAGAAATGCCTCAGGTTCTTCCAATTCATATTTAAGCCGGATATTGCCATATTCCCACCAAAGCGCTTTGGTTCCACTGTCTGAATCCAATGTCACGCCCGTAATCTGATTCTGGCGATCCAGAAGCTTCTTCATAATATTCGCCGGCAGATATCCAATCTGCGTGTTGCTTTTCAAACTGTTAACCCTGCGAAGTTCCGTGTATTCTTCTTCACTGCGCGCATCAAACAACGCAGCCGTATCTTCTATCAGTTTGGCGTCCTCATACATGCCGTTCGTATAATCAAATGCCCGCAGCCGGATATTATCCAGCCTTCTCTCTCTTTCCGCAAATACATCCTGCGACTGCTGCCGCAAATCACTCATCCAGGTATTCATCAGAAAAACCAGCACACCGGAAAATACAATGGCGCTTATGAGGAAAACAAAGCAAACTATCTTTATGAACTTTATTCTATAAATCCGGTATCCGAAAAAGACAGACCGATATTTACTCATCTTTAGACCCGTGCCTTTCTCTTAGCCTGCAAGCTTGTGCCAATATCCTGTTTTCAACACTATAGGGACTATTATATCGGCTTTAGCTTAGTGATGCAAGGTAATCACTTCACCTTCAGAACTCCCCAAAAACCCCAGACATTATTCTGTCCGGGGTTCTTAGGCGTTCCTTATCACATACCCGCCAAACCTTTTGTCGGACTATGCTGCGCGCCCTTTTTATTTATAAAATTCATCTATCTGTTTCTGCGCTTCCGCTATAATCGTATCGAGTCCTGCCGCCTTTAAATCTTCGATACACTTAGGCACTGCAGTCGCCGGGTCGGAAGCTCCCGTCAACATATCATATTTGTATTTGTCCCATGTCGTATTGACATTCGATACCTCGTTCTGAATGTTGGTGACATCGAGCGCGAATCCGAGACATGTGGAAGCAGCCGCTTCTTCATTCTGCTGTTTCACTTCATCCCACTGGTTCGGGTCAGAGCCTTCCTGATTACTCATGATAAAGAATGTTCCCTGCGTATATGCCGGCCATGTCCAGTCGTCTCTTAATCTCTTTACACTGCCGTCTTCCAGATATTCAAAATGGTTGCCTTCCACGCCGTATGCACATAAATCACGGAATTTCTGATCCGTATTAATAAGCTGCAATACTTTAAGCGCCTCTTCTTTGTAATTGGAATTGACAGAAATAGCGTTCATGGAACCCTGAATAGTCTCTGTCGTATATAAAGGTCCGAATACTTTTACAGCATCATATTTCTCAACGCCTTGCAGTGTCTCCCACTGTACCACCGCGCTTGGCCATCCCTGTGCATTACCGAAAACGTTACCCTTACTGTCTTCAGTCACAACGTTTGCATCCGGATTGATAATACCGTCCACATACCATGAATGCAGCAGTTCCAAGTCCGCAATGATATCTTCCTGCTCCAGTGTGCACACTACCTTGCGCTCCGGATCGTCAATTCTAACGCCGATTGCCTGAATACCGCTTGCCAGACCGTCATAATCATTAAAGAAACCGTTCCAGAGCGTACCCTGATTCAGCATAAGCGGATATAAGGATTTTCCTTCCCCTTCCTTAATTGTCCGTACAATCGGATCAAGTGTCTGCAGATCTTTCAGACTGCTCAAATCAAGGTTGTATTTCTGCACATATTGGTCGTCTAAATAGTAAAACTGCGTCAGAGACGAATCCTTATAAGTAGGCACCGCATATACGTTTCCGTGAATCTGCACACCGCTCCAAAGCTTCTCCGGGATAAAGCCGTACAGCTCCGGCGCCACCGTCTGTACCATATCACTGATATTTTCAAAAGCACCCAGATTTACAAATTTGCTGTAATTTGTATTGTTGGTGAACATGATGTCAAAATACTCTCCTGCATTGACGATCGTATTCATCTTCGTGTCATAATCGCCCCAGCCGGCAATTTTCACATCCAGTCTCACGCCGATTTTCTCTTCACAATAATCACTGATCTGGGCAACCGCCTCGTCAAAATCATCTGCAGGAGTTCCGCCTACCGTCCACCATATGAGTGTCGGCACTTCGCCCGAATCCTGTTCGGAATCTGCTGCTCCCGTATCAGCCGCAGGCGCACTATCCGTATCCGCGCTTTCGGTTTCGGAAGTACTCTGTGCCGCGTCGTTTGCCGGTGCAGATGCACCATTACCTGAACCGCCGCATCCTGTCAATAATCCTGCCGTCATGACAGCCGTCATTCCCAATGCAAGCAACTTGTTTAAACTTTTCCTTTTCATAGTCATCCTCCTTCATAATAAAGATTATGGTTGGTTTACCACCATCTATATCTTCCGCCGCATTTTATCCGGCGGTCTGATACCGTTTACTGCCAATCTGTCATCCGATGCCGCTCTCAATTACCCTTTCACCGCTCCCAGCGTAAGCCCGGATATAAAGTATTTCTGGAAAAAGGGATAGGCACATGCAATCGGCGCTACAATGATTACCACGATTGCCATACGGGCTGCCTCCTGCGGCATCTGCGCCAGCATTTCCGCCGCCCCCAGCCCCATGGTTGCCGCATTCTTTGCCAGCATCTGAATATTGGTCAGAATTGCATTTAATAACGCCTGTAAAGAGTATAGTTTAGCATCCTCTATATAGAGCATAGACTGATACCAGTCATTCCAGTATGAGAAGCAAAGGAACAGTCCAATGGTCGCCAACACCGGTTTGGAAATCGGCAGCACGATTCTTGAAAAAATTGTAAGCTGGCTCGCGCCGTCCATCTTCGCCGATTCAATCAAGGATTCCGGTACTGTTGTCTTAAAAAACGTGCGGCAGATTACCACATTAAAAGAAGAAACACACAGCGGCAAAATTAGCGCCCACACCGAGTTTTTCAATCCCAGAAGCTGACTGACCACATAATAAGTTGACACCAGACCACCGTTAAACACCATCGGAATAAACACAACCATCGTCAAAAATCCATTCAGTTTATACCCCGGACGTGAAAGTACATAGCCCATCAGCGTCGTCAAAAGTACGCCAAGCGCCGTTCCCACCACGGTCACAAACAATGATACGCCGAGTGCACGGATAATCATTTTGCTCTGAGAAATGAGAAATGTATAACCCTCCAGCGAAAAAACCTTCGGTATAAAATGATATCCATATTCCGTAATGGACGCCTCTGCAGAGAACGAAATCGCCACTACCAGAAAGACCGGTATGACGCATGCCAATGCCATCAATATAAAAATGATGTTCAGCACTATATTCGCCGGCACGGAAATCCGGTTAAAACGGTCAAATCCGGTTAATTCATTCTTATTCATTTTCCGTATCTGTTTTGCACTATTCATATCTACCTCCATATCAAAGCAGTTTGTCGCGCCGCTATATCTGATCATCTTCGCATATCCGGCACATTTCCAATGCAATTTATGTCTGCTAAATCATGGCGCTTTCTTTGTCAACTTTTCTGACCACCGCATTCGCCGTCAATATGGTAATGCACCCCGCCACAGACTGGATAAATGCCGCCGCCGCCGACATACCCGTAGTTGACATCTTTAATTGTTTATATACATAGACATCCAATGTATACACCACATCATAAAGAGAGTTGGAATCTCTGGGCACCTGATAGAACAGACCGAAATCAGAATAGAAAATACGTCCCACATTCATAATAAACATCAAAATAATAACCGTCTTCATCAGGGGAAGCGTAATATAACGAATCTGCTGCCAGATTGTCGCACCGTCTATTCCTGCCGCCTCATAATAACTCTTATCGATTCCCGTAATGGTTGCCAGATATACAACCATCCCGTAACCGACTCCTTTCCACAGATTCATAAATACGAGAAACGGCGGCCACATCTCGGGTTTCATATACCACTGCTGCCTTTCCATTCCGAACGATTCCAGCATATTGTTTACCAGACCTTTATCATAACTTAAGAATGCCCAGACCAATGCGGTTACAACTACCCATGATAGGAAATAGGGCATGAACATTGCCGTCTGATAAACCTTCGTCAGTTTCTTGGAATGAAGCTGACCGATTGCAATCGCGGCTGCCACCGGCACCACGATGCCTAAAATAATAAACACAATATTATAAGCCAGCGTATTTTTGATAATCATCCAGATATCTCTCGTGGAAAACAGAAACTTAAAATTTTCAAGTCCTACCCATTCGCTTGTAAGAAAGCTTTTCAGAAACCCACCGTTGATCTTAAACTTTTTAAAGGCAATCACAATGCCGAACATCGGCATGAAACAAAACAGGAAATACCAGATTGTAGTCGGCAGCGCAAGCAGAGTCAGTTCCGTATCATCCTTGTTCCAACGCCTCTTTTTGGGTTTTACGTTCTTATTCTCTTTGACCATACTTTCTCCTTTCCCTCTCCGCTTACCGGAACACTGTATATCGCTATCCCGGCTTACAACTTATTTATGCAATTATTATATCTTAGTCAATTTGCCGATAATATCCATATTTCTTTAGAAAATAGTATAGAAATATTAGTTTCCGTTTATAATTTTTACATTAATTATTGTGCACTTTTTATATATGCGTATCTATTTTTGTCTATTCTTAGTCTTTTTGTACAATTATCTGCGTCAACAAAAATAAACAGCACAAAAAAACTCACTTCAATTTGTGCGAAATGCATCAATCAAAGTGAGTTTTTCATTTTACGGCCGACCGTAATCTCATATTTAATCATTCAATCTCAAAAACTCGCGCCATCACTTTTCTGCCAAAAGTCACGTTAAGGCAACCTTCTTCACAATCCCACGCAAACGCCGCCTCTTTCTTTGCCGGGTATGCGCAGCGTACGTGAATCTCATGCCCCTGATACTGCGGCATCGGTAAAAGACAACCGGAAGCTTCTCCACCCCTTCTCCACACCGCCAGATATGTTTTATCCGCGCCCTGTAATCCAAGGCATGCCCAGTCATCCTGATAAGCTGCAAAGCCGAGTGGCCAGAACGGACACGCGCTTCTCCTGTCTTCTCTTGTGTCTTTATAATAGGAGATCGCTTCAGCGATCAGTTCCCTGCAATGCTCTCCCAGCCGGAAAAGATGTCCGCTCTGATGGATTCGCAGGAGCATGACATTTACCATGTTGAAGATGGTCTCCTCCTCATCCTGTGCATGCAGCGGATAAGACCAGACTGCCGCCTGTTCCGGCGTAAGCGCTATGGGTGCATTCACGGCTATGGTAGAGTAAATCCGGTAGTTCTCCATATCGCTTGTGGACTGGATGCTGCAAAGCTTTAACATGGCATAGTCCATACGCATACCGCCGCTTCCGCAGTTCTCAATGACAAGCCGTGGATACTTTGCAAAGATGCCGGCAAGCCATGCAAGATATGCGCGCTCATGCTCAAGCAGCCCGTCTCCGGGACTGTCCGCTTCATAATCCGTGCCGATTCCCGGTTCAATATTATAATCCATCTTGATATAACCGACACCGTACTCTTCTACCAGTCTGGCAATCACCTCGTCCGCGAACGCACGCACCTGCGGATTCCTGAAGTCAAGCTGATAACGGGATTTCTCGCGGACTCTTCTGCCATGCCGCATGAAAAACCAACTGTCCGGCTTCTGACCTGCCAACCGGCAGTTAAGTCCCATAACTTCAAGTTCCAGCCAAAGTCCGGGCACCATGCCCTTCGCACGAATATATTTAAGCAGCGACGTAAAACCTTCCGGAAACTTTGTTGTGACCGGAAACCTCTCCTTGGAGGGAAGCCATTCGCCCACATTACTCCACCACTCACCTGCGCTGTACCAACCGCAGTCAATACAGTAATATTCGCATCCCATATCCGCCGCCATATCAATCAATGGGATTTCCTCTTCCGTCGTCGGTTTTCCCCACAGACAATTCATATAATCATTAAAAATCACCGGCATGGTACGATTATCTTCATTCTCACGGCGTATCCTTCTGCGATATTCATTAAGCTGCACCGCAGCGTCACGGACATCGCCTTTGGTACAGACTACACTCACCGGAACGCTTGTAAACTGCTCACCCGGCGCTATTTCCCGATACCAGTGGGCATACAGTTCTGTGGGACCGGTCACTTTTAGATAAAGCATTCCCGCATGTTCCGCGATTTCCCAATGCCATGACCCGTTATGCTCAATCTGCCATGCAAGACACTCGCCCTGCTCCCGGTCTTCCAAAAAGCCAAGCGGCAGATATTCCTTCGTTGACCACGCACCGGTATTGGTCACGGAAATCATCTTCGAGCTGTTATAGCGCCCTCTTTCCTGCGAGGCGGACAGCCCCATCTGCGAAAAGCTGCCGGCACTCCATGCAAGCTCTTTCTGCCAGCCGTTATGTACTAAATGGAGTCTATAGCGCTCCTCGTAGCCCTGCCTGCCATAAACATCAAATCCATGCAGAGAAAAGGAAGTCAAAGCCTCCAGCCCCTGTGGAATATGTCCCGTATTTGTGACTCTGCTAAAGCTGGTAAACGCCTGTACCCCATCATAAAAACAATAATGCAGCTCTACGTGCAGTCCGTATTCCTCATTCTGCATATAAAACACATACCGGCATCCGTTTTCCTCTTCCATCCGCTCATAGTTAAGAAATCTCAGCCCCACTCCTGCAGAAGAATGCACAAGCTTATGCCCCAGTCTGTCTTCCGGACAGTTCCCGCCCGTTACGATCACTTCCACCGGCGAAAACTCACTGAAATCCGTCGTGACTCTGTCCATATCCTGTTGTCTCGTCGACACATAGAATAACAGCAGCCTCTCCTTATCATCCACGCCGAACATAAGCCTTACATCATTTTCGCATATCTCTATATATCGCATAATTTACCCTCTCTTGCAAAAACCGGGATGGAGTCCAGTGGTGCATCAAACAGCAACCGCTGCCCACCCTCGTAGACCTTTCCGTCACGTATATCCCGGAAGCGACAGCCTGACGGGATATACACTTCCCTGCTTCTGCATCCAGCATAAAGCACAGGGCATACGAGTAAGTCGTCTCCTAGGAAAAATTCATCCTCCACCTGCCAGCATACTTCGTCTTCAGGGAAATTATAAAACAGCGTACGGATGACCGGCGTCCCTTTTTCATGAGCCTGCCGCATGGCTTCTGTCACATATGGACGCAGTTTTTCCCGCAGTCTGATATATTTGGTAAAAATACCGCACGCTTCCTCCCCGTAACTCCAAATCTCATTGGCTGCACCGCTGGGCACCGACCCGCCTCCCGTCGTACCGATAGGCGCGCTGTGCGGTTCTCTGTCGCCATGAAGGCGCATCACCGGGCAAAACGTCCCATACTCGAACCAACGGATCAAGCACTCGATAAACTCCGGGTCGCCGATATCCCCGCCATGAAAGCCTCCGATATCCGTTGTCCACCATGGTATCCCTGCCATACCGATATTTAAACCTGCTGCAAACTGACTGCGCAGGGAACGGAAACTGGAATCAATGTCACCGCTCCACACGAGGGCGCCGTAACGCTGGCTTCCTGCCCATGCGCTGCGAATCAGATTCAGGATATTCTCCTGCCCCTGCGCTTTCATTCCTTCATATGCCATTCTTGCATACTCTCTTGGATACAGATTGCCGATTTCCTGATCCGCTCCCAACTGATAATGATAATTGTCATATTCATATTTGGTATACTCGGGCTCCGCCTCATCCAGCCAGAAAATCTTAATACCGTACCGGTAATAATTCTCTTTCAGTTTTTCCCACAAATATATTCTGGCATCCGGATTCGTCATATCCACGAAGCAGGTTCTGCCAAGATGACTCATCCTGTTTCCTGCTTCCGAAGCCGTCAGAAAACCTTTTTCCAGCATCTCATGATAATTGACGCTGTTTTCCTCCACTGTCGGCCATACGGACACCATCAGTTCCATACCCATCTCCTTCAGCTCACGTACCATTCCCTCAGGATCCGGCCAATACTCAGGATCAAAACACCAGTCTCCTTGATGCGGCCAATGGAAATAATCGATTACAATTACAGAAACGGGAACCCCACGCCGCTTGTATTCCCTTGCCACCTGCATCAGTTCATCTTGTGTCTGATATCGCAGTTTACACTGCCAGAATCCCGTACCGTAGTCAGGCATCATAGGCGCCTTGCCGACCACATCCGCATACGCCTCCTCAATCTGCGCCGGCGTATCTCCCGCACAGATCCAATAGTCCATCTGTCTTGCGGAATGCGCCTCCCACTCAGTCAGGTTATTGCCGAAGATGACCCTGCCCGTACCGGGATGGTTCCAGAACATGCCATATCCGGCGCTGGAAATCATAAACGGCACACTCACTTGGGAGTTTCTCTGCGCCATCTCTACAATACAACCTTTCAAATTCAGATTTTCCTGCTGATACTGGCCCATACCGTATATTCTTTCGTCGGATGCCTCAAAACGTACCACCAATCTGTAAGAGTCCGTCCCCCTGATAGGCGTATAGGTTCGCGGATTGATTTCCAATGCACTGCTGAATCCTTCGTCTTCCTTACGGAATCTGTTTCTGTCATACTCTTCCAACAGCAGTTTGCCGTCCTGATTCGTAAATTTCAGTTTTCCGGTAGGCAGTACCTCGCATGTGATCTTTCCGTTGGTAATCCGCGCATGATTTCCTTCAATTACAATCTGTGCCGGATGTCCTTCACCGTATACCAGTCCATAATTGGTGTCTTCCACCTTCCCCTTTAAAGCTGCACGAACACGAAATCCATTATCCCCCCAGCCTTCTATCACTAACAGCTCTCTATCGAACCGTCTCATCAATCTGTTATCTTCCTGCCACAACATATGCACAGCTCCTCCTACTAATTTCTGCTTGACTTTCTATTTGCAAACTACATTTTACTATGTGATTGTTCCTGCCGTAAACTTCTACCCTTTGACCGCTCCGACCATCATACCGGTCACGAAATATTTCTGGATGAAAGGATAGATTACCAGCATCGGCACCATGGCGATAAACACCTTAGCCGCATCAAGGGACTTATTGGAAAGCTGACTCATCAGCTTCAACTCATCCGGGCTCATATTCGCCGCACTCTGTGTATTGACTACCATCTGCTGAATATAGGTCTGCAGAGGATAATGCTTATCACTGGTGGACAGCACCAGCCCCTGAAAGAATTCATTCCAATACCCTACGCTCGTAAACAGCACCATAGTAGCGATTACGGGCACGGAACACGGCACTACAATCTGAAATAAAATCCTCCACGGTCCCGCACCATCCACTCTCGCAGCTTCTTCCAGATCAGAAGGAATTCCCCTGAAGAAATTCATGATGATGATCAGGTTGAACACCGGAAGGCTGCCGCAAAGAATCAGTCCCCATATCTTATCAATCAGTCTATATGACACCATTGTCATATACCATGGTATCGTACCCGCATTAAATACCATACAGAACATCAACAGCCACATAATGATATTTCTCGCCTTAAACTCTTTCTTCGTCTTGGCAAGCGGATAGCCCATCATAATCATGACCAACATGGAAAATGCCGTCCCCAGCACCGTTCGCTGCACAGAAACCCAGAAAGAATGGAAGAACTTAGCGTCTCCCATAATCTCCCTATAGGCAATGGTGGAAAATCCAACCGGCATAATTGTCACCAGACCGGAATTCGCCGCTGTCTTATCCGATATGGAGAGGCAGAATGCATACCAGATCGGATACAGGCAAGTCACTGCCAATAAGCCGAGAAAGGTGTACAGAAATATTGTAAACAATCTGCTCCCCAGCGTTTTTTTACGTACCATATACTTCTCCTCCTGTTATATTATCATACCTGCCGTCAGAATATCTTATAATCTGCAAACTTATAGGCTGCCCAGTAAGAAATCACAATCATAAAAAAACTGATAACCGACTTGAAAAGTCCCGCAGTCGTTGCCAGAGAGAATTGCAGATTCACAAGTCCGATACGGTATACCCATGTATCCAGAATGTCCCCTGTAGAGTAAACCATCGGATTATATAAGTTGAACACTTGGTCAAATCCCGCATTAAGCGCATTACCGAGCCCCAGAACCGCCATCAGTATGATTGTTCCTGCAATCCCCGGCAGGGTAATGTGCAAGATTTGCTTCCATCTGCTGCAGCCGTCAATCGCCGCCGCTTCATACAAGGTAGGATCGATTCCAGTCAATGCCGCCAGATAAATGACTGCGTTAAATCCGAATTCTTTCCATACATCTGTCCCTACCACCAGCTGTCTGAAATATTTCGATTCACTAAACCATATGACCGGATCTTTTCCCAGAAGCTGCATGATCTGATTCACGATGCCATCCAGACTGAACACATTGAGCAGCACGCTGGCAAGAATGACCCATGAAAGAAAGTGCGGCAGATAAACTGCCGTCTGTACGACTTTCTTATAACGAAGATGCTTCACTTCATTCAGAAGAAGCGCAAATGTAAGCGGCACTAATATATTCAGAATAATCTTAGAACCGGCAATGATAATCGTATTAACAATGACACGTTTCGCATCTCCTAGTGAAAACAGATACTCGAAATTCTCCAGCCCGACAAAAGGTGACTTCCAAAGCCCGGCTCCCGGATTATAATTTTCAAAAGCCATCACGATCCCACGAAGGGGTACGATGGAAAAGAAAAACAACCATAACAATCCCGGCAGTGTCATGATAAAATAATGTGTCTGCAGTTTAAAATGTTTTTTCGCTTTCATACCAATCACCTCTTTGCTCATAAAATCAAAATAGGGGAAAAAGGGGCAGTCCTCCAAAAGAAAGACTACCCCGCAATACCAATCGTATTACTTTGCTTGTGCCTGTACTTCCGCCGTGATTTCGGAACCGCCTTCATTATTCCATTTTTCTACAAAAGCATCGAATGCACTGATATCATCCTTACCTGTGATGATCCTAAGCGCCATCTCTTTTTCTGCCGTTTCCAGATTCGCCCACTTCGCTTCCATCGTATCAGTCTGGCTGTAACATGCGCTGTATACGCTCTTGTCCGGGCGATTTAATGCCGAAGGTTTCACGCCTGCCAGAATAGAGTAGAGACGTGGGAAGTTTGTATTATCCACATCAAAGTTCTCGATGCCGAGATTATTGCTTCCCGCCTCGTAGCCCTGCACGCAATCCGTAACCGTTACACAGTCATTGTAGAGAAGCTTATATGCATCATCCGTGCCGCGATTGAAATCTTCCGCAGTCTTCTCTCCGTTGAGTACCTGCATCAACGCGTCGTAAGTCACTTCGCACTCATCCAAAGCGCCCATGGAATTACGCAGCGGATACCAGTAAATAGATGTATTCGCACCATATTCGGTTGTCAGCTTATTCTCGTCACGCACCCATACGTTGTTGATGATCAGCCCTGCCTTCGCAACATCTTCGGATATGTTCTTATTGAAGATACAGTAAGAAGCAACCGGACACTGTTCTCTTGTATTCCACTTGCCATCCTCAGACTTCACTACATAGGACTGCCAGTTGGCTGTCGGATCGTTTCTGTAAGCGTCCGTGATGCCGTAACCAATCTTCCACCATGCACAGAAATACATACCTACGTTTCCGGCATTGATCTGCTCATCTGCCTGATCGCGCACGCCCATCTCCGGATCGATCAGACCTTCTGCATACCAGCTTGCAAGCCTCTCAAATGCTTTCCTGCTGTTCTCTGTATTCGTGCCATAGACAATATTGCCGTCGTCGCCCTCAACCCAGTATCCCGGATAAGCATCGTATGCCGCAAACACTGGCTCAAATCCGCAGCTGGAAACGCCTGCCTGCAGGAAATTTGTATAACATGTATTATTCTTGTCAGGTCCTGCAATCGGAATCGTTGCATCACCGGCAGGTTTTTTCTCCTTAAATGCCTTGGCGATCGCCTCAATGTCATCCAACGTTTCCGGCGCATCCAGTCCCAGTTCATCCAGCCAGTCCTGACGTATATTCACCATGGACTCTCCCGAAGCTGCCACGTCCACGCCTACGGTACAAACCTGTTTGCCGTTATACATGGAGTATTCGTAAGCAGAACCGTCACCGGAATCCATAATTGCACGGACCTGCGGCGACGCATACTGCGGAAACAGTTCCGTAAAATCATAGAGCAGATCTGATTTTGCCGCCGCAAGCATCTCTTTGCGCCCGCACTGCATTCCGTCAGGCAATGTGTTGCTGGCAATACACAGATTCACCTTCTGCGTATAATCGTTACCTGTTGCAGCAGACCAGTCTACTACAACCTCAATGTTAAAATTATCCTTCAGATAACGGGTATATACATTATCTTCATTGGTATCCCCATCCGGGAATTTCAACGTAGGATATGCCTGCTGACCGATATGGATCTCCACCGGTTCGGCAAATTTCATAAAAGGATCTCCCGCCGCAGTCTGCGCTGCATCGGCAACAGTGGTTTCTCCTTCTGTATTGGGCGTTTCTGCCGCCGGAGCGTCAACGGAAGTATCTCCCCCGTTAGCCGATGGTGCGTCTCCTCCACAGGCAGTAAGCGATGAAACCATCGTAACCGCTGCGAGAAGCGCCGTTGCTTTTTTCACATACTTTTTCATCTACCTTTCCCTCCTTGTAAGTTTAGTTGTATATCTCCGGAATCTCTCGTGTGCAAAATTTTCCGGGAATACACTTGTTGTATATACAATTTTTACATTTTCACAGTCTTTTTCAACTGTTTATTGTGCTGTCTATCCAAAAACATTTTCCCTATTCTTCTTTTTCTTCCCTTCCGGTTGAAAATTGTTTTGCATAATCCGAACAACTCATACCTGTATTATTATAAAAAAGCCTTGCAAAATATTTGGGATCCTCATATCCAAGCTGTTCCGCCAGTTCTGCCGTCTTGATATTTTCTTCCTGCAGGCGCCTCTTCGCACAGCTGATCTTCTCTTCTTTCAGAAAATCATTGAATGTCTCCCCCACTACCAGTTTAAAATTGGTCGAAAAATAGCTCCGGCTCATATTGACCTCTCCTGCCACATACTCCGCGCTCAATTTGGAACTGATATGTTCTTCCATGAATAAAACCGCCCGCAGAATACAGATACGCATATTATGATAATCGCGTATAGTCCTTGCTTTGCTGCAAAGATTCTCCCGTGTCTGACAAAGCCATTCCATTCCCTCCTCCTGCGCGCCCAGCCACGGCACTGCTACCGTCACGTCGAAGCTTCTCTCCAATTCTTGGGAAATCCACATGAGAAGCCTTTCTGTCTGTCGGACGCTGATATTCGTTTCCCGAAGATTTTCCAACATACTCTCAAACATTCTTTTGTTATATACCCACTGTCCGGCCGTCCATAAAGAGCGGAGTTCTTCCATCTTCTCATAGGATACCTCTTCATCTTTGTCCGGCAGCTCAACTCCCGAGATTAGTTTCCTGCTCTCCCACTGTCCGGATTCGGATGTCTCTCTCATCAGTCTGCCAATCCTTGCGAATACCTTTTCATTATCCATCTCTTCCAGCCTGAGTTTGGAAATATAATCGATCACACCGTGCCGCAGCGCATTCTGTACATTCTCAAAATCTTCATGAAACGTGAGGATCACGTATTTGACCTTCGGAAATTTCTGACTGCTCGCCTTAATGAAATCCATACCGGACAGAACAGGCATCGACAGATCTACAAAAGCGAGATCCACTTGGTTATGCTCCAGAAACTGCAGCGCCTGCATCCCGTTTGCCACATCTCCTACAACTGTCAGTCCATAATCCTCCCATTTCACCATGGAGATCAGACCTTTGCGTGCCAGTTTGTCATCATCCACAATCAATACCTTATACATCCGCATCCCCCTCATTTACATCAATCGGCATTTCCACGATCACACAGGTGCCCCGGTCCGCCTCGCTGGTGATCTTTAGGCTCGCCCGATCACCATAGAATGACTGTAAACTCATCTGTACATAACGAAGCCCGATTCCTTTGTTAAGCTGCTTCGCCAATATCTCCTCACCGCTTAGAAAATGGATGCCCTGTCCGTCATCTTTTATGGTAATCCTTGCCATATGCTCGTCACATTCCATGGTGATCCAAAGATTTCCGAAAGAATCCATGTTGTGGCATATGGCATTTTCCGCTAACGGCTGTAAAATCAATCTGGCGCAGG